>Ga0209542_10014514_pt1 | contig 13402 bp, 11 predicted proteins | sample RifCSPhighO2_01_FD_184028 | JGI IMG/M metagenome (GOLD analysis project Ga0209542, IMG submission 184028) | Soil microbial communities from Rifle, Colorado - Rifle CSP2_plank highO2_0.1 (SPAdes) (version 2) | ecosystem: Environmental > Terrestrial > Deep subsurface > Rock core/Sediment ... | reverse complement strand
AATTTTCCAGCAGGAAAATATGCGACTCTAAAGGCGCTTATGTCTGCGAGCGCCCCCTTATTGCTCTCGCCAGAGCTGGAGACCATAATCGGCAGCTGCCGAGGATGTAAAGGGCGGCGGAGAAAACGCAAGCACGCGATCGTAGAAGTCATTGCGTGTTTGGAAACCGGCGCACGGCACACCGCTGCAGCTCCATGACGTTCCCGTCCGCAGCCTAGAAACAACCGAGCCGATCGTCGTCAGTTGATCCTTCTTGATATACGAGTCGTACTGCGAGGGAACCTCCCTGGAACCCGAACTCGTGTAGTAGTTGTGTCCGTAGCGCCCGCTCTGCGCGATGAAGATGCCGTGTATCTCCATGTTCTCGGGAGCGTTCAGCGGAAAGAGGATGTTTCGCTCGGCGATTATCGTAAGCCCATGCGAGCCGTCATTCGAGAAATAGAGAATGTCATCTTTAAGAAGCGCGTCGGGGCTCGTGCCGCCATCGTCGGGCGTCGCGGCAACGACCGTTACTTTCCCTTTAACAGTTCCCTCGACCCAAACACGATCTTCGACGAAGATAGTGCTGCATGCAGAGGGTATCGTATACGTATTGATGGGTGTTTCGTTGCCCATGATGTTGTATTCAGTCTGCCACCCATTCTGCATAGAATAGCCCCACACGCCGACCGTTGACGTGACTCGAGAGACCGTTACAGTTCCGTCTGAATTGAAGACAAGATGATACCCGCGGTTGTTGACATTCCCGTTTGCCGGCCCGAAATACAAGCCTCCGCCGCTTTGCGCATACCCCTTGAGGTTCGCAAGATCCACGGATATCGCATCAAAATTGATGTCGGAAACGGGGTATCGCCACAGCGCGAAGCCGCTCCCATTCCCCCATACGCCCGGTTTCCACGAACCAGTAGGGCAGCGCGAAGAGGAGAATGAAGAGTCGCACCACCATGTAGTCTCGCCGCTCGTGACATCGGAATTGTTCGTGCCGTCCATGAGCACGCCGCCGTTCGAGTGATATGGCCCCTTGATATTCCGGTCTGCGCCCGCCCATACGTTCTCGCCGACAATATACGAATATTCCGCAACGGACGGTTTCATGTAGCGTGCCGTAAGCGTACGGGGAAATGTGGTGTCAGAGCTCGCGGTCCCCTTCGAAACAATATCGACCCACTGTGTTCGTCCGCACTGGAGGGCTGCGGTCGCCGTTACTTCGGCGCTTCCCAGCTCGCCGCCCTCGGGATCAGAAACCGTGTACGTGTACGGACTAACGAGTCCAGCACCGGTTTCGAGCGCTGTGGGCGTACGCGCAAGAAACCATTTATAGTATTCGAGCCCCGCTTCCGCGATGTTCAAGGCCTGTTCGCGCGCGAAGAGTGCGCGCCCGTACTTTGACTGCTGGAACACATAGCTCGCGATCGTCCCCATCACGAGCGTGAGTACGCCGATGAACCCGACTGCGAGCAGCGTTGTCACGCCTCGCTGCTCGCGAAAGGAGTTAGTCACTAGCCAATAGCCACTAGTTTTGAAACGTGATCTATTTTCTTTCATATCTATCCTATTGGCTAGACCCTAGTGGCTAATATCCTACTAAGTTTCGCATTCCTGCCGACGAGCGCAGGGTGAGCTCTGGAGGAAGATTCTTCGTATCGACATCAATCACGAGTTTGACCGTCACAAACCGCACGTCAACGATCTTCGAGTAATCGGTCATCAGTGCACCGTTCTTGTCATAGTAGGTGAAAGTCGATGTTGCCTGTGCGATGTTACGAATGTACTCCGCGATCGTGGAGGTTGTCTCCGACCCTGCGTATACGGGCGGATCGCCAGAAGGTTCGACGATGCCCTCGATGAGGGAAGTCCCTTGCAGGAAGTAGCGGATCTTTTCTATAGAGGGTTCGCTGTCGACGTCGGCATAGAATGAGAACTGATCTTCAGCCATCGAAATGATCGGATATGCACCGTCGGATGCGTATGCGGCTTCCCGGATGACGCGCATCATGTTGTCCAAGCCGCGCTGTCCCGAGGAAACAGCAGTCGCCTGACTAAGCGTGTAGGTGTTCGTGCGGTAGAAATAGATGATAGAGATGACGATCGCACCAAGCACAAAGGTGAACACGCTCACCCACACGATAACCTCAAGCATCGTCAGTCCGCGATTCTTTTTCATGGATTTAACGTGACTTGCACTGTCGAGGTGCCGGAGACGGAAACATTTGGATTAGTATAAGTCTGATAGCCGGAAGCGCTCACGGTGAGCGTATAGGTTCCCGCAGAAAGGTAGTTGAAGTATGACTGCCCGCACATGGTTGTCGTGGTCGCCGCATATCCGGTCTTCGAAAGAGCCGTTGTTGCTCCGGAAAGCAACGCTCCTCCTGCTCGGACTTCGACACCAATCGCATGCGGTGCTACCGGAGCGAGGTAGAAACTTGAGATGACCGACGAGCCCGGCACGAGGTATTCGGGATGAGGATTACACGCGATCGCGATCGCATATGTCGGGGCATCAGGGAAATCCACTTCATAGGTGTCCCACTCAAGCTCCGGGAGCAGGAGCTTGCTATCCGCGCCCGTTTGAAGATCCTCGTCATACTTGTACACAGGACCCGAACCGATAACCTTGTCGCGGCCTCGCAAGTGAAACGGTATCGATGGGAGCGGCACGGGTCCATAGTCGTAAAGGATCGAATACGAGTCGATAGATGGCGTCGTGCTCGCGTCATTCGTCAAAAAGCGCGCATGCACGCGCATGGAGGGATATGTGCTCGTGGAGAGAACCGAGAGATCGACGCTCGACGCGGTGAAGCCGGAGCTGTTCCCCGGAAACGCCCCGTCCGGAATGATAGCGCCGTTCGCGTCGTAGAAGCGGAACTCGATCGATGTCGTCGCGGGGACGGAGCCGGCCCAGCTGAACGTTCGCCACCTCGCGAGATACGGCGGCCCTATCACCGTCGACTCGATCTCGCCGTACGACGGATACGTGCCCACGGTACCGGAGAGCCGCGCGACACCGGATACGACCGCGACATTCGTGGACGAGGCTATCTGACTTTCGGTCGTGAAGGTCTCGTTCCACGTCGAGGTCGCGAGCACCGCATACGTGTAGATGGTCTTCGATGCAAGGACATCTACGCCAGAGCCTGCAGGTGCGAAGACGATGGCCGTCGTCTGATTCTCGAATACCTGTGGGTGCGGAGGACTGGGCGAGGGATTCTCCGCGGTCGCGCCGTACGTCTGTGCGGAATTGTATCCAAGCTTCGAGACCGTGACCTCGTAGCCAGCCGAAACCGGCGCCCCTGCGAGTACGACGAGACCATCGATGTTGGTGTAGGTGGTGAGATCAATTGCGGGTAACGTGCTCGTGTTGACGACACGAACTTTCGCGTTCTGAACAGGCTCCGATATGGCATTTACCACGGAGATGGAGAGTGTCCCGCACGAGGATGTGCACGCGACCTCGATGCCGTTTTGCGGCTCGACGCGCGTGACGAAGTAGACTGTGCGTTCGCCCGAGCGTGACTGCCACGATATCGCCACACGCACCGCCTTGTAGTCGGTAAACACTGGAGCGCCAGCCGGGAACGTGTCCGCTGCCCCGATGCCATCGTACGGATCATCGACGAACTGGATTGTGGTTCGGCGCGTATACGGAATCCCGTTGAGGGAAACGGTCTCGGATTGCGGTACGACGCCCGCGGGAATACCACCGAGCGTGCCGACATCATCGAACTTGAGTGAGCGTACATATTCCATCCACTCATTTGCAAGCGCAATTGCGCCCGCACGCGCCCTGTTGTTGGTGACAACTTCGATCGAAAGCTGAAACACGCCGGCAATGCCCACGAACGCGACGAGAACGAGCGCGGAGCCGATGACGGTGTCGATGAGTGTCACGCCCCTCTCGGAGCTGCGAGCTGCGAGCTGCGAGCTGCGAGATAGTGTATGAGACTTTATGTTCATGTCGAAGCTCGAAGCTTGAAGCTCGATGCTAGCCGATATTTTGTGAAAGCGAGTATATCGGCGTAATCATCGAAACCGCAAAAAAGCCGACAGCGCCGCCGATGACAACCATGAGAAAGGGCTCGACGATAGTGGACATGTCTTTCGTCTTGCGATCAACCTCATCCTCGTAATAGGACGCGAGACGTTTCAGCATTTCAGAAAGCGCGCCCGTCTCCTCTCCCACGGCCATCATCTCTCCGACGAACGCCGGATAGAGATCCCCCCGACGCGCGAAGGCGGTTGAGAGTGGTTCGCCCTTGCCGACGTTTGCTGCCGCATCATAGATAACCTCGCGGAAGAATGAGTTTTGCACGACCTGCCCCGTGATTTCGAGGGAAGCGAGCACGTCGACGCCAGAAGAAAGGAGCGAGGAGAGCGTGCGCGCAGTGCGTGCGGCGTTCACCTCGCGCACCATCCCCCCGATGAGGGGCGTGTGTAGAAAAATGACATCGGCAGCGCGCTTCCCCGTGGCAGTGCGAACAGCCCCGACGATGAAAACGAGAAATGCGATCGAGCCTCCGAGCGCAAGGAGTGTGTTTTCGACGAGAAAATCGCTTATCGCGATAATAATCCTCGTCGTTGTCGGCAACTGCGCATGCATTTCTTCAAACGTCTGCGCGAGTGTGGGGACGACGTAGATCATCATGAGGGATCCGATGCCGATGATGACGATGATAATGATAACGGGGTAGATAAGCGCGCCGCGGATTTTCTTTTTGAGTATATACATCCGCTCCATCTGCTCGGAAACGACCGAGAGTGCCTCCGGCAGGCTTCCGCCCTCCTCGCCTGCATGTACCATCGCAACGAAAAGGTTGGAAAAGAGGCGCGGGAATTTCGCGAGTGCCTCATGCAAGGTCGCCCCTCGACGCACGTCACTTGCTATCTGGGTGACAACCGAGGAGAGTTTGGGGTTCTTGGTCTGCCTCTCAATCACCGAAAGCGCGCGTGAAAGTGAGAGACCCGCGGAAAGCATCGCGCCGAGATTGCGCGCGAAGAGGATCCTGTCGTACTCCTTCACTGCCGTTAACGCCGCGTTCCAGTGCTTGAGAGAAAGGGAGCTTCCGGCGCCCTCTTCGGAGAGCGTGACGATCTTCCCGCCCTCCCGCCGTACGATCGAATAGAGCTCGAAGCGATCCGCTGCCTCCGCGACACCAGTGTACACTTCCCCGCCCGCTTTCTCGGCGGTGTATTGGAACCGAGCCATTAGCATTCAGTATAGAGTATGAAGTATGGGGTATGACGTATTTTTATCTTTGCGTGTGTTTATCTGCAGCTGAACGTTCCAGACCAACCACGAGTCCAACAACTTCTTCTGCGAGTGCGAACGCTTCATTAAAAACTCCGTCTGTTATGTACGCTAGATCGCGCGCAACTATCAACTGATCTTCGACTTCCGCGATAGATGTCCTCGCAATACTATAAAACTGTAGCTTATCTTTCCTGGTTCCTCTACCGAATCCCTCGGCAATATTCGAAGAAACCGAAACGGCCGCCCGCCGCGTCTGACTCGTAAGACCGAAAAGTTCATCCTTCGGATATTTTTGAGCAATCCTATAGATCAAGTAGTACGAGTTCGTGAGCTTTCTGCCACGCTCGTAAATCAGTAAATCGCGCAATCATGCGGATTTCTATACTTCATACTTCGTACGCGATACCTCATACTCCGCGTTGTCATTCCGTGATGACGCGCAGCACTTCTTCTATCGTCGTGAGACCTTGCGCGGCCTTGAAGATGCCATCTTCGGTCATCGTGAGCATGCCCTCGCTTCGCGCCTGCTTGTCGATCTCGTCCGAGGTTGCGTTTTTCATCACGAGCTCTTTGACGGTCGAGGTGACGGGAAGCACTTCGTATATCCCCTTTCGTCCGGAGAACGCCGAGGGAGAAGAGGCACCCCCTTTTGGTCTATAGAAAGAGATGTCTTTCCACGTCGCATCCTTTGGCGCCACTTTTTCCTCCTTGAGCGCCTTCAAAACGGTCCCTGCATCGACGGATCTTTCGAGGTGCGCTTGCTCATCGCGCGAGAGCTCGTACTTTTCCTTGTCCGACGTTAGGACACGCACGAGTCGCTGCCCCATGCACACACGCAGCGTCGAGACGAGAAGGAACGGCTCGACGCCCATGTCGAGGAGGCGCGGAATGGCGCCCGCCGCGGAATTGGTGTGCAGGGTCGAAAGCACGAGGTGGCCGGTAAGTGCGGCATTGATGGCAAGAGAGGCGGTTTCCTTGTCACGGATCTCACCGACCATGATGATGTCGGGGTCTTGACGCACGAGCGAGCGGAGGCCGTTGGCGAACGTGAAGCCGATCTCGGGCCGTACCTGCGTTTGGTTCACGCGCTTCATCTGGTACTCGATAGGATCTTCGATGGTCGAGATGTTCACGTTGGGCGTGTTCACGAGATCAAGGAGTGTGTAGAGAGTTGTCGATTTTCCCGCGCCGGTCGGGCCGCAGGCGAGTATCATGCCGGTCGTGGCGCGGATGGCTTCGTGCATGCGCTCCAGCGCGATGCCGTGGAAGCCGATCGATTCAAGCGTGAAGCCGGAGATGGAATCTCGCAGAAGGCGCATGACAACTTTCTCGCCGAAGTAGGTGGGAAGCACGGAAACGCGGAACGAGATTTTCTCGCCGCCGTATTCGGCGCCGAAGCGGCCGTCCTGCGGAAGGCGGTGCTCGTCGAGCCGCAGATTCGAGAGGACCTTCACGCGCGCGGTCACAGCGGGCGCCGCCGATTTCGGCAGCTCCATCGCGTCGTGCAAGATTCCATCTATGCGATAGCGGATAAGGAGTTTCTCCTCCATCGGCTCAATGTGGATGTCGGAAGCATTTTGTGCATTCGCGTGCCGCAGCAGTGTATCCACGATACGCACGGCCGGCACACCTTCAGCGACCTGCTGGAGATCTTTGTCTTTGTCCCCACTCTCGAGCACTTCCGTCTCGCGGCGGATCACTTCGCCCAAATTGTCTTTAAGGCTTTGCTGGTATTGCTTGAGCGCAAGCTTGACCGAAGCGGCGTCGGTGAGACGCGGCAGAATTTTCAGCTGCGTTTTCTTCTTGATAAAATCGATGGCGGCGAGATCGTCAGTGTCGAGCATGGCAACCTCGAGTTCATCGCCGCGATGATTGTAGGCGATGATGTTGTTGCGGCGCGCGACCGGCTCGGGCACCAGCGAGAGCACCTCGTACTTGATTTTCGTGCCCGTGAGCGAGACGAACGGGATTCCGAGGATGTACGCATACGTCCGGCGCAATTCGTCCTCGCCGACTGCGTTGCGCGCGGTGAGGATTTCCCCTATCGGCTTCCCTGTTTCTTTCGCTTCCGTCTCCGCGGCATCAAAATCCTTCTGGCTTACCAACCCCGCGTCGGCGAGAAATGATTTGAGATGTGTGTCGGAAATATACATACCTTATTGCACCTCAGTATATCAGCTAGAATAAAGCCATGCGCGATTCCGGTGAAAAAATCCCCGAACCCTACCCTGCTGAGAAAGCCACGCCCGAAGACGCCGAGCAGATTCGACAGCTTATCCATGACAGCTGGATTAAAACTATGAGTGAGCGGCTTGGCGTTCCTCCGGAGAGACTCGAGGAACACTTAGAAAAATCGATGACAGACGAGGCACTCGAGTCGCAGTGAGAGTCGCTCGCGCATCCGCCGGAAGGCCGTACGACGTTCGTTGTCAAAGTCGGCGGGACGGTGCTTGGTGTTATCGGCATACAGCAACGCGCCGACCTGGAGGGCAACAATGGGGGGATTCGGGAATGGGGGGATTCGGGGACAAGGGGGATTCGGGGACAGGCACCGTTTTTCTTGTCATGTTGTGGCTTAATCTAGATTCCTGCCGGACGGCCGGGCTTTCGAACTGTCGAAGCTAATTTGTAAGTATCGACCATCTGCTCAACCCAACGTGCCGTGCCATATGGTGCGCCTCTCCTCACCGATGCGCGTAGTGCGTCAAGATCATTCTCTGCATCTGGCGTGTTGATCCACGTGCGATAATTTCGAGGCAATGCAACGGGCGATTCAGAAAGAAGCCGCTGCTGCTTTGGAGTGCCGTGCAGTCGGAGCCGCGCGCTTCCCCACTGCCATGATTCTGCCTTTCTTGCGAGCTTTGCTCGCACCGGGTTGCGCTCGATGTATTTTAGCGCCGTGAGTAGGTGCGCGTCGGTTTTTGTGAGAAACGATTTGTATCGGCCTTGGTAGAGTGGGCCAGTGCCGATGGTTTCAGTCTGTGCGTGCACCCTTCGTGTGTGAGCATTGGTGAGCCAATGCATGAAGAGTCCCATGTCTCCGTCGTTCTCCGGGTAAAGGAGTAGGTGCCAATGATTGGGCATGAGAACATACGCGAGGACGCGCATATCGGTCATCTCTTTCGCTTCCCGCAAGATCTCTACGAATAGATCGTAGTCTTCAGGCGTATCAAAGATTTGCAGGCGACCGACAGCGCGGTTGATAACGTGATACACATGATCGCCGACATCGACGCGTGCAACGCGGACCATGTGAGATACTATACCACGCTATTTAGCAATTAACCGTGCCTGTCCCCATTATTCACATTATTCTGTCCCCATTATTCATTATTTCATTATTCATTATTCATTATTCCCCATTATTCAAGCTCCAGTGCTTTTCGGAGGTCAGATGACCGTCCGAGAGCGGTGCTAGACTATGAAAAGCCGGATGAGGTGATTAACAGACTCGTTGCGTTAAAAGTTTGGGAGCGCCTATGATTAGAGAACTAATCAACAAGATAAACGCAAAGCAGGCGGATAAGAGAAAAGAAAAAGAAGACGGGGTTTCACAAGAGTTCGCGTTCTCGAATCAGGAGTCTTTCGCGAAACCAATCCCGTCTGTTGAAAGAGCTATTGCGCCAGATATAAGATTTAAGCAGTGCTCAATTGAATTAGAGGGCGGATTCACTAACTCATACGAGATAATCTTGCAGGGAGATAATAATTTTCAAGCCAAAGTTGTAACATCACCAAAAGATTTAGCATTGAAAAGGCGGATGCTTAATAATCCTGAAGCTATATGTGGAATTAATGCCGGGTTCTTCTTTTTTGCAGACGTTGCATCGCACCTACCAATAGATGGGACTTTTAATCTGTGTGTCGGGGATGGCAAAATCGTTGGACTCCCTTGCGTTAACCGACCTGCGTTACTAGTTTCTGATGGGAAACTTACTGTCAGAGAAATTCGTGCGCGAGGAAAAATTTCAATCGGTGATAAAAAGATAAGATGGCATGGTGCACATTCAAAAAAAGTAAGAGATGGCGCCGTCCTTTATAATTCAGCGTGTTGCATGATTGAGCATAGATTAAACGACAGACACAAGGAAGAAAGGTTCTTACGAGATGACGTAAACACCACTCCGCGTCATTCAGAAATAACAGATGTGATTGTTCGTGCGAATACCGATGGACAACTGATCGTCGCGGAAATAAATACAGGTGGCGGAAGCGATTTCTTCGCGGGAAATTTTATTCTACAAATGAAAAACGATCTCGCGCAAAATATAAGGCTCGGAGACTCTGTTGTCGTTGACATGTTAGACGATCTTGAACTTTCATCTATTCAATCGGCGGTGACGATAGGTCCAAAGGTAAATCATTTTGCTAACGAATCGACACATCAGATTAATACGGATAAATCACTGGGTTCGCACCCGCCGTTCAGACAGAAAAGAATGGCTCGCAGCATTATTTATCAAGATATGGAAGGCGATATTCATCTTAGAATATTTGATGGAGCTCCAAAGACCAAGAATTTTCAAGGCGTGACGCCCAGAGAAGCGGCCGAGCTAATCGGATCAAATGTGCGCTGGGCATATCATCTGGACCCGGGACAATCTGCAAAGTTGGCAGTAAGCACCGAAGAAGAGGTACAGACATACAGTAATGAGCACTACCTCCGACTACCTAAAAGAGATCAGGTTCCGGCACTTTGGACACCAAAAGGCAGTCGGCCTACAACATCGGCATTACTCTTCTTCAGAAATAAACAACTCGCTAAACCTAAAGAATAATTTCTTTAATGACAGAGGCGATTTTAGTCGACTCATGGCGATCGGCATGTTCGGTAGAAATTAGGTTTCTGATCAAGACATTTTTAGCTAACAGCTGGAGTTTCCCCTCATCCACTTCGGGTGTTGAGTCAGCTAGAGTTTGGTCGTCTTCATGGCAGATAATGTAATCAAACTTTTTAAGCTCGCTATATCGTAAGAGTTCTCTCATACCGTTAGATGCATCCAAAACATTTGTCCCATTTTTTTCCTTAGAAATATTGCAAATCGCTATTGTCCTTGCCGTAGACTTGTTAATAGCCTCTCGGAAACCTTGAACTAAGAAATTAGGTATTAGCGAAGTGTATAGGTCGCCTGGACAAAATATGATAATTTCTGCATCGCGAATTGCTTTTTCAGCGGCCGGTAAAATGCTTGCAGCTGGGTTAAGTGACATATCGACAATCTTTCTGCGAGCATCATCTGCTGATGTATCGATGGCAGATTGGCCGACGACCTTTTCGCCATCTTCAAAATGTGCAACTATGTCAGCTTTTTCAAGCGTGATTGGTAAAGCGTGGTTTGTAATGTTTAACATTTTTTCCGCTTGCTGAATTGCCGCTAAGGGATCCTTATACGTCGAAGTAAGTGCCGCCAAAAGTAAATCTCCTAGATTGAGACCTTGTGCCGTATTTCCTGGAGAAAATTTGTAACTGAACAATGCCGCAATCTCCTTGTTGGAGGTACTATTCTGTGCAAGTCCAGTCAAACAGCAACGTATATCTCCTAGCGAGAGGATATTCAGGTTTCTATCAAGTTGGTTACCGGGTCCTTCTGTATCAAAAACGCCTGTTATCGCGGTTATTTCAATATCTAAAGCTGCGATACCTACAAGTACTGCTCGACTTCCTCGACCACCTCCGATAGTGACAACTTTTTTCATTGATTTCTTGTTTGAGACTTTGTTGGTACAATTATCCTCGTCGTCAATTGTCGATCAGAAACCTCAGTATGCCAGAAAAAATACCCACAAGGAAATCGCAGGAAAAGCTTAATCAGAATGAATTACGGGTGTTTGGGAAAATGCTCTCTGAATTCAATATTGAACAGCGGCTCACCCAAAAACCGCTTCTCGTTGCAATGGTCGGATTGGTTGGATCTGGGAAAAGCATTGTCGCTAGAGAGTTGGCGCAGCAAATAAAAGCCCCTGTTGTAAACAGCGATCAAATTCGTGCAGAATTAAAAGAGCTGGGTGAGACTTCACTTGATGGTGCGCGGATATATACATTGGCTGAAAAACTAGCACTTGAAGTAATACATCACGGTGGAAATGCAGTGTTGGATTCAGATTTTATTGGCGACGTAAAGCGTTCTCGTCTTGATCAAACTGCAGCGAGGGAGAAGATGGAGTTACGTTTTTTTCAAGTACGTTGCGACTTGGATACTGCCATACAACGAGTAATCTCATCAGATCCAAACGCAGTCACAAGAATTCGCGAGATGGTAAGGAGAATGCCGCTGCATTATAAGTGGTTACCCGAAGGTGGTGGTAAATGGGTACCAAGGGATCTCCCTTTTCCAATAATGGCAAATTTCAGTACCACAGACGAGGGTTGGCGCAACGAATTGCCAGAACATGCGCAAAAATTATTAGAATTGTAATAGTCTGAATGCAAGCTGTCCCCGTCCGGAGGGGTGGCACCTCCCAACAAACGCGGAAGGCAGGATGACGGGAGGAGCATTGAAGAAGACCCTCGCTGATATGTTCCATGTGTACGGCGACACGCGGTTCGAGCGACTGTCGAAGATATCAATCGCGCATCTGTACAATTTCCGAGGTACAAAGGTGTACCAATCGCGGTCTCTGACATACTGTGAATTCAGAAACTCCCCATTGAAATAGTTTGATACCATGACAAGAGGCACCCAACGGGTGCCTCTTGTCTTCGGTATGACTCCGAAAATCTTCAAAAACCTCAAGACAATCGTCACACAGATCTCTGAAACCTGCAAACAAGTACTCCCCAAAACACCGGGTACTGGTCGACCAAGAAAGTTAGGATGGATCGATGCGCTCACGTTCGCCTTGTACCAACACACAAGTACTCGTGCCACCAAGAAGTCGGTGTGGTCGGACTTCAAGCAGTCGCTCGGGTGCGCGTACTCCACGTTCGTGACTGCAGTGAACGAAGCCGCGGTGATCGCGCTCCGGATTCTCTTCATCGTGATGCGCATGAACCGCGCGCAGCAGCATCTCGTGAAGTTCACCGATGCGACCGACATTCCCGTGTGCCTCAAAAGAAATGGAAAACATCATCGAACCATGCGCGGGCTCGCTGCCTGGGGAAACTCCGGAAAAGGCTTCTACTTCGGGCTCAAAATGACCATGACGCGGGATGATGATGGAAAGATTCTCTCACCGGTGTTCTCTCCGTCGAACACCGACGACCGAAAGCTCTTCCGCAAAGCGAACAAAGATATCAAAGGTATCATCGTCGCTGACGCCGGATATTGTTCAAAGGAATTGGAGCGCGACATGTACGAAGAAGGAAAGCGGTGGTGCCTCATCAAGCCGTACAAGAATATGAAAAGGCTGGCGACTGCCTGGCAGCTCGCATTGTACAAACGGAGATACAAGATTGAGTTCGACTTCCGCTCTCTGAAGATGTTCCACGGACTTCTGACTAGTCTCCCGCGCTCGATCAACGGCTACATTGGCAACTACATTCTCGCGCTTCTCTCGTTCGTCCTCGCCGATCGCGTTGTGCGCGGTGAGGATTTCCCCTATCGGCTTCCCTGTTTCTTTCGCTTCCGTCTCCGCGGCATCAAAATCCTTCTGGCTTACCAACCCCGCATCGGCAAGAAATGATTTGAGATGTGTGTCGGAGATGTACATAGGTTCAAGGAAATTATACCAGAGGAATTCTGTTAGACTTTCCAGATGAGGTCCTTTGACTCTCCCTTTGGCCGAGTTGCACTTACCGATGAGCGCCTGCAACATGTTCTGATATTTCATCCCGATGTTGCGTCTTCACTGCGCCACTTCCCGCAGGCACTTCAGGAACCTGAACGAATCGTGTCATCTATGCATGATCAAAGCGTTGTTATCTGCTATCGGCATCTCCCACGTCGCAAGAGGTTTCTTGCCATCGTTGTAAAAACCGGAACGTACCCATTCATAGTGACGGCATATCCTTAATCTCCCATTGACATATCGAACACCTTCGATTTCTTTGAAATCGACGGGGGCTGGGATTCTATCGTTACGAACAATGGCGTAGTTCCTACGCCGATTTAAAGGTGTATATGCAGTCGTTCCGGATGCCTACTCCGGTGTGTACAAAACGATCCACTTCGAGCGATTTCCCACGCACGCATTTCCTAGCTCAAATCGTTCGAT
>Ga0209542_10014513_pt1 | contig 13402 bp, 10 predicted proteins | sample RifCSPhighO2_01_FD_184028 | JGI IMG/M metagenome (GOLD analysis project Ga0209542, IMG submission 184028) | Soil microbial communities from Rifle, Colorado - Rifle CSP2_plank highO2_0.1 (SPAdes) (version 2) | ecosystem: Environmental > Terrestrial > Deep subsurface > Rock core/Sediment ... | reverse complement strand
TTATGAAGTTTTGGGAGAAGGTAATAAACCTGCCTTCTCGCCACATATACAATTACTCCCATGTCGCTATTTTACTATAAGCATGTGTCAAAAGCGACCTTAATACTCTAAATTATATGAAAGGAAGGTTTCTGGTAATGAAATAAAAAAGGTTGAAATATCGCTTATTAAGTTCCACCAAAAATATTTTTAGTAAGTTACTTGTTGGTTAGATAAAATTTTTTAACTTGTCAGTTTTTTTCGAAAACTTACAAAACCCATTAAACCCTTTTTCAGTTGGTAAAAGGCTTAATATAAGGATATAATGCCTGCATGTCCCGCTACGTCAAACCCCCAAAATTAAAGCCTGGAGATACTATAGGTATTGTAGCCCCCTCCGATGCAGTGGAGCGCCAATACGTTCAAAATGGCCTAAAAGTGCTCAAGTCCTGGGGACTTAAGACAAAACTGGGGAATCACTTATTCTCCCATGTAGGAGATTTTGCCGCTGGTACGGCAGAGGAGAGAAGGGAAGACATTGTAAAGTTTATAAAAGACCCGGAAATAAAAGGTATCTGGGCAGCTGCAGGAGGATATGCGGCCACGGAAGTTCTTTCCTTGTTTAAAAAGGAAATAGTGGAAGAACTGAAAAAGAGCCCAAAGTGGTTTTTAGGATACAGTGACGTATGCTGTATTTTGAATGCATTGATGTCTTTTAAAATAGTTAGTGTACACGGACCTAATTTGGGTGGTTTACCTTTTTGGGATGAAAAAAGCTTAAAATGGCTTAGATCTATATTGTTCGGGGAAGACTCCGTTTTGGAACTGGGAAGCGACTTTATTTGGAAGCCTCTTGTATACGGAGAAGCCGAGGGTAGGCTTTTAGTTTCCAATTTGGATTCCTTTATAGCGACGCTTGGTACTAAATACGATCCGCTGATGCACGGAAGCGACTCTATTATTTTGGGACTGGAAGAGTGGTGGATAGAAAAAAGCACATTACAACGGCAAGTTGATACTATTTTAAATCATAAAAGATTTAACAGAGTAAAAGGAGTGATTTTAGGAAGATTCGAAGGAATAGGGGAGCAAACATACCCGGAGTGGGGTAAAAGGGTGACGGCGGAATCTTTAATAGAAAGCAGATTAAGAATCAGCGGTGTTGGTTTGCCTTTAGTGGTTTTTCCGAACTTTGGTCATGTGGAAGAGCCGAATTTTATTAGAAGGATTTTCCCCGTTAAGAAAAATACATTTATTAGTCTTCCTAACGGTGTTAGTGCCAAATTAACCGTTGAGACCTCTTCCGCGAATTTATTGTTTTTAGAAACCGCCGCGTCGGATTGATCAGGCAAATAAAACATTGACAGCCCCCTTCATTTTTAAAATAATTTAACGTGTTAAAATGAACACCTCCTATAATAGTGAACCTCCACTTGCAGGTAAAAAATTGATAATACTTTATACGAATCCTGATGTGTTAGAAGGCGAGGAACTAAAAGAGATAACGGATTCGGTAAAGCTGATGAAGAAAGAAATAGAAGACCTTGGCGTAATGCCGGTTTTCGTTCCTGTTGTTGATTCAGTTGAAGAGGCAGTTAAGGATTTCGACCCCCAAAATACAATAATATTTAACTGGTGCGAGCAATTTAAAGATATACCCAACAGCTTTCAGATGATTCCTCCTCCTTTAGATAAATTGGGTTTCATTTATACGGGATCGGATGCTTTTCATTTGGAATTAACCCAAGATAAGGCTAAAACTAAAGAAGTTTTAATTAGAAACGGCGTCAGCACACCGGTTTCAAAAGTGTACGCGAAGGGGGGAGTGGTGTTGAACGGCTGGAATATATTTCCTGCGTTTGTTAAACCTGTTTATGAACATAGTTCTTACGGAATAACAACAGAATCTATTATTGATAATTCTGAACAGCTCAAGAAACAAGTGGAAAGAATAACAGAAACATATTCCGGTGGGGCATTGGTAGAGGATTTTATAGATGGCCCTGAATATAACGTGGCTATTTGGGGAAACAACAGCTACGAAGTTCTACCTATCAGCGCAATAGATTATTCAATTTTTATAGATTATCACGACAGGTTATGCAATTATGACGCTAAATGGGTTCCGGGTTCTAAACACTATCAAAATATTAATCCCGTCTGTCCTCCTAACATTGATTCCGAACTAAAAAAAGTGATAGAGATAGAAGCTTTAAAGGCGTATAAAGCCTTGGGATGCCGTGATTACGGGAGAATAGATATCAGAGTGAGGGATCGCATTCCTTACGTTTTGGACGTTAATACAAATCCCGATGTTTCTGTTGAAGGTGGGTTCATGAGGTCGGCCAGAACCGCAGATTATAGTTATGGCGGGACAATATTAAAGATTTGTGAAATCGCGCTTGAGCGGGTAAGATAAGCGGCTCAAATGTAGTTTAACGGTTCGGTTAGTTGGCACTTGGATTTACTATATCACTTACCTTTGGTTCTTTTTTCAGCTGATTGGGGTCTGTTAAAGGCTCCTGTTTTGCATTTTGCTGTTCCGTGGCTCCTGTGTTTTGAGTTATCGGTTCTATGGAAGGTTTCTCGGAGGGAGAAGATTCTGCAGCAGCTCCGGCAACTGCAGGAAGCTCTTTTAATATATTCAGTTCCTCGGCAACCTTTTTATAATCTGCGGAACCCTTTTCTACTAAACTTAATGCCGCTTCAAACGAGGTCTTTGCGTTTTTGTAGTCCTTCAGATTGTATAGAGCTTCCGCAAAGTTGTAGTAGGCATTAGCGTAATTGGGTTTGAGTGTGGTGGCTTGTCTAAATAAGTTGGCCGCGGTCAAATAATCTTTTTTAGCATAATACACACCTCCCAGATCAAGTCTTAATTTTGGATTGGTGGGGTCCAGCTGTATTGCAGTGTTATACGCATTAATAGTCCATTGCTCGGAGTTTTCCGCGGCGCCGATGAGTGCTTTATATACGGACGCTCTCACTTCCCAGTTTACAGGATTAAGAGGATTCAACATTTCTGTTGAGATTCTGGAACTTCTGATTGCTTGAGAAACCAGTGATTGTAATGTTTGTTTGTCTGTGTCCGAGAGATTTGCTTTTGAAGCAACGCTGTTTGCCAGAGCTATGTTAACCTGTGCGTACAGGTTATGATAAACGTCTTTCCTAGGGTTGGTATTTATTGCTTTAGCCATCATTTGATATGTTGTATTTCCGTCATTTTTTTGGGCTGCAACTAAAGCTTGTTTCATATATATTTCGGCAGTGTAAGTTCTGTATGTAAGTAAAAATCCTGCTATTGCCAGCGCAAAAACCGGTGCGGAAATGATATAATGGAAGTACTCTTTTTTCACTGCGGATAGGCTGCTTAGAGAAACTTCTTCCGAAACTGTTGTAAAACTAAGGACCACGTGTTTCACCAAGTCTGTTTCTTTGTTAACCATTTTTATCTTTGAAACCAAAAGCGCTGAGAATAAGAATAGTGCGAATGCGTTTATTGAGTAGGCATATGTAACCAAAAATGATACCAGAGTGATTATTAAGCCGGCGCTAAGGGTTTCTGCGATGTTTCCGTCCTCTGAACGATTTTCATTCGTATTTTTAATCTTAAATGCAAGTTTTATGACTGCTATTCCTAAGAATACCAAGGCTGCGGTTCCCAAAATGCCCATTGTGCTCATAACATTGAATAATTCGTTGAAAGGTTTATCAAATCTGAGAGACCACTCATTTCCGTTATTTAAATAGAGAGGTTTGTATCTTGTATAATTCAGGTTAAATGTTGAAGGTCCCGAGCCCAGGATGGGGAAGTCTCTCAAAGATGAAGAAGCAACTATCCACGAACCCGTGACATCCAGATTTATTTCTCTGGGGAAGTTATTATTTATAACAATTTTATTTGTTGCGGGCAATGCCGCTAAAAGTATGAGTGAAATGATAAAGCCGGCAGCTACATATAAGTTTAGTTTGCTTTGCTTTATTTGTTCAACCGGAACCGTATACGCCACAGCCAATAGACCGGTAATTAGTAACACCCATGAAACGACATTATTTAGAACTAGCATTAAAGAAAAATTTGTCAGTGCCACCACAGTTAAGGACATTTTCACAAACTGATTTTTTTCTCCGAACATCATAATTAGTGATAAAACAGTTCCCAATGAAGCTACAAATAGCGCTGAGTTTATTGACCCCGAAAAAGTAAACATTACGCTGTCAAAAATCCTAAGTGGAGTGTTGTAGTATCCCAATATTGCCACTAAAGATGAAATTGAGGATGAAAGTAGAAAACTGTATACAGCAGCTTTTATAGTGGATGATTTATCAATGTTTGAGGCTGAAGAATAGTAAAATACCACCAGAGTTGCAAATCCTATTAAACTTGGAAACCATCTCCCCTGAGTACCGAAAATACTGGCATCTTTGTTGATTGAGAAAATTGTTGAAAGAATGAAGACAGCCAAACTTAATAAAATGGGCAAATCCAGGGGTGAGCTGGAAATTGCGAGTTTTTTTGTAAACAATATTTTGATGCCCCATAAAACTAATAGAATCAGAGAACCTAAAACCAGCAAAGCCATTTTGTTTAATTCAAAGAAATCAGTGGTTATCGGAAGAAAGAATATTGGTACTAAAAAAGTTAATGAAATAACAATGGAATCGATAAGTTTATTTATCAAATTTAAATTTCTGGTATTCATATATTAAGTTTTTAACAAAAAAGAAAATATGTCAATATGGTATTTTCTCGTTATGGGAAGTTTCTAAGTTAATTTAGTAATTTTATAATACTCTAAAGGTCTTAATTTGTAACCCACCAATGGAAGGAAGAGTTGTTTAGAATAGGTGAATCTAACTCTAATATAAATCCTTCGAAAGGAATTTTACCCGAAACCCAGTATCTTGTGGCCGGGGAATAATCTTGTTCAAAATTTACATAAACTTTCGAGTTTATCTGGATTTTATTAGATAAAACCTTGATTTTTTGAGAACCGGCAGGTACAAAGGATTGGCCGCTGTCAATTATTTGAGAGGGGATTTCTTGTCGGACGGACCCTACTATTTGGCTTTTTGGTTTTCCCAGGTTTATTATTTCCAATTCATTTAAAAATATGAATATCAGGATTAAGAACGAAAAATAAACTATCAATTTGGTTCTGAATTCGGGAGAGAATATTGCCGACTGGATATTTTGTAATCTGTTGAGAGTGCTTATTTTTTTGTCGATCTCATCATTTGAAAGACCCTTCTTTTTTAGTGTTTCAATTTGAATAAGTCTGTTCAGTGCCCATTTTGGATAGTGTCCCGTCGTAATGGAAGTTTCTATGTCGTTTTTTTTTCTTTGCATGTGAGGGAGCCATCCTATTTTAGTGTAATATCTTAACCTGTTATACGGGTCGCCTTTTCCGAAGTCTATTCCTTTAGTTTTTGATTCCTCTATTAGTTTTTCGGTACTTATTAAGCTTTCCATCCCTGAAATTATATCATTAGAATTTAATGGTGCATGCTTACAATCCAACAGTGCCTTATTTAGTTGTTTGTGGGTACTTATGAACCGGGTACAGCAGAAGCTTGTTTCTATTTAAAACAGGGAAAAAGAAATTGATTTTTTGTTTAAAAGACTTATTTTTTAATAATGTTTGATATAAATTTCCTGGATGCATCGGATAGTTTGTTTCCGCAGTCTTTGAAACTAATTCCTGACTGTCCGCAAATCTTGTATTATTGCGGAAATTTAACTATCTTGTATTATTGCGGAAATTTAACTACTGAATCATTTGGTAAATGTGTTGCGGTGGTCGGCACACGCAGAATGTCTTTGTACGGCAGGAGGGTGACACAAAAAATAGTGCAGGAGCTTATTTGTTTGGGGGTAACTATAGTTTCTGGATTTATGTACGGAATTGATACCACAGCGCACGAAACGGCTGTAAATTGCGGTGGTAAGACGATAGCGGTTCTTCCTTGCGGCTTAAATGATAGTTTAATAGAAAACAATTCTGATTTGGCGGAAAAGATTTTGCATAATGGAGGTTTGCTGATTTCTGAATTTGAACCGGATTTTCCCGCTAAAATTTGGACCTTTCCAAAAAGAAATAGGATTATCGCGGCCGTTGGCTCCGGCGTTGTGATAACCGAGGCAACATTAGATAGCGGCTCCCTTATTACTGCTAATTTTGCCAAAAAATATAATAAAAGTATTTTTTCTGTCCCTGGTAGCATATTCAGTGAATATTCAACGGGGTGTTTGCAGTTGCTGAAGGATGGTGCCAAAGCAGTTGATTCAGGTTTTGATATCTGCAAAGAGCTGGGTTTTGACCCGGTTAAAGATATTTTTGTTTTTAAAGATTCCCTCAGATCAAAAACAGAGGACTATATTGGGTCTAAGGACACTATTGAGTACAAGATATACCAGTTAATAAAGGATTCCGAAAAAAGTGTCAGCGAGTTGTCTGAGCATCTGGACTTATCTGTTGATGTAGTAAGTTCAAAAGTTACATTGATGCTTCTCGCAGGTGCAATATGCGAGGAAAACGGAAAATTTTATGTGTAAGTCTTATGTTGTACATACTGAAATCGGCCGCAATAAATGGAATTAGCACTATCAACGCGAATGTTGAAGTAGATATTTCTGAAAGAGGGATGCCATACTTTGACATAATAGGGCTGGGGAATAAATCAATTGAAGAAAGCAAACTTAGAGTTAAAACCGCTATACAAAACTCCGGATTTGTTTTTCCGAATAAAAAAATAACAATTAATTTAGCACCCGCTGACATACCAAAACAAGGATCATTTTACGACTTTCCTATAGCAATGGGGATTTTGACATATATTAATAATTTAATTATTCCGGATTCCGTGTATTTTTTTGGGGAGCTCTCTTTAAATGGCGGTTTGAGATATACTAAAAGTGCGTTTATATTCACTTTGCATGCCCATACAACAGGTATTACCCATATTTTTTTGCCGGAAAGCTGTGCCAGGGAAGCGTCATTTTTTCCTGGTATTTCTGTAGTTCCGGTAACAAATTTAAATCAGGCGGTAAATTATTTCAAAAGTGAAGCGGATAAGAATTTAAATAAAATAAATACGGGTAAAAATGATATAGATAATAAAATTACGTGTATAAATAATACAAATAATAATAAGAGCGAAACGAAATTTAAATTTACAGATTTTGATTTTAGTGACGTTCGCGGACAGCATCAAGCCAAGCGGGCGCTGGAAATTTCCGCGGCCGGTGGCCATAACATAATCCTGCTGGGGGCACCAGGAGTAGGAAAAACTATGTTGGCAAACAAGTATAAGTATATGTTGCCGGCTCTAAGTAAAGAGGATCACGTTGAGGTGTTAAAAATTCATTCTATTTCTAATATTGTCAGCGACGAACTGTTGAAATATAAAATTCCTCCGTTCAGATCTCCTCACCATAGTATTTCATACGTGGGTATGATTGGGGGCGGTGTTAATCCTGTGCCCGGCGAGATTAGTTTGGCGCATAAAGGCGTTTTATTTTTGGATGAATTTCCCGAGTTTTCCAGAGAGGTAATAGAAATGTTGAGAGAACCCCTCGAAAGTGGATATATAAGGATAGTGAGAAATAGGAATTCGTATACTTTTCCTGCCAAGTTTACGCTTATAGCTTCATGCAACCCGTGCCCATGCGGTTTTTACGGCAGCAAAAATAAGAAATGTTCATGCACTCCAAGACAAATAATGAATTATTGGAAGAAAATTTCCGGTCCTATCATGGATAGAATAGATTTACAGGTTAGGATGGAAACTGTTGACGCCGAAGATATGAGAAAGAATCGGAAAAAAAGTCCAGGAGGGGATTACAGTGCTTCAGATAGGCGTTCGCCTGAAATAGAGAATTTGAGGTTGCGGATCACTAATGCGAGAGATGTGCAGATTAGTGAGAGGGGGACATTTAATTGTTATTTAAACAACAATCAGGTTGAGAATTATTGTAATACGTGTCCTGAAGGGGAGAGAATTTTGGATGAAGCTTTTATAAAATTTGGTATGTCTATTCGAAGTTACTATAAAATTTTGAAAATTTCCAGGACAATAGCCGATTTAGAAAATTCCGGTGAAATCAAAACCGAACACATTTTAGAGGCCTTGCAATACAGAATAAATGCATAAATCATATATTGCCTTATAATAATTTATGTTGTATAGTTCATTTATGATTAGTTCGCTAAAAATTGCAAAGGCTTTTTCCGATAAAAACAGAATTAAAATATTAGAATACTTAAGCTCAGGTCAGAGAAATGTCAGCGAAGTGGCGGATAAATTGAATGTAGAAGAAAATTTGGCCTCTCATCATTTGAGAGTTTTGGCCAGTTTAGGTTTTTTAAAAAATGATAAAAAGGGAAGAGAAGTGTTTTATAAACTGAACGAAAGCAGAATAGTTTCCTTGATCAGAGATTTGAATAAGAACGACACTTTCAAACAAATTTTTAAAGAAGCTTTGGGCAAGTAACTTTTTTCCTCACCTTATTTATTTTATATAGTAATTGGCATATTGAATATTGGAGATATTGAAAGGGTACTTTAGTTATCATTTGTTATTCCCGTTGCTAATAAACCGGTTTTTTAATTCCATTTCCATTAAAGCGCGTTTAATATGCGGGAATTGTTTGTTTTTGGGTAAAAGTTTTCAACATAATTTATCTTATTAGATATCTGCGTGAAATGTGCGGGGAATAAGTAAATATTTATTCACAATACTTAAATTTTTTAATTCATAATGTTGACTATTTATTGTAATAGAGCCATATTCTAATTTAATTAGACACGCATATCTTACCGGAGAACTTTTTAGGTGTTTAAATTGGTAAATGATCGCCGAAGTAGGGGAGATTGTTCAAAGAAACTACATATTGGTCTTGGTGATGACCGGGCTATTTAGTCTGTTGGCTGGTGTTTTTTTTGCGGACCAAAAGGATAAAAATGTATGTGAGGAAGTGTCCTATTCGTCGAAAACCGCTTCCGATAACACGGATGTAGCTAGTGAGAGTATCCCGGCGGTGGAGGTGACTGTGGACTTGTCGGGAGCGGTTAAAAGTCCCGGGGTTTATAAGTTAAATCCAGACGCTAGGGTAATAGATTTAATAAAACTGGGCGATGGTTTCACTAATGATGCTTCGGCGAAGTGGGTATCTAAAAATTTAAATTTGTCGACAAAATTGAAAGATTCGCAAAAAATATATGTTCCTTTCGAATGGGAAATCGAATTTAAATCTGATAATTCAATTGAACTATTAAAGGATGACATCATGGATTATGAAGAAGCTGTGGACTTTATTAGCCGGGAAACTACGCCTTCTTACAGTGAAGACACGAGTGTTCAATATAATTCCTTGTTGATTAACGTTAATTCGGCTACCGAGGCCGAGCTCGATACTTTGGCGGGGATCGGAAAAGCGTACGCCCAGAAAATAATTACAAATCGGCCCTACGCGACTTTCCAAGAGTTAAAAAGCAAATCCGGGATTCCTATATCTGTACTTGAAAAGATAAAAAGTTCAATTACTTATTGAATTATTATTTTATGGCATTCATCGATTCCCCAGTAAGCATCTATGCAAAAGTTGCAGGAGTTTTTAAAAAGAAATAAGTTGCTTCTACTTTTAGTATTCGTTGTCTTGGTGCGTTTTCTTAGTGTTTGTTTTTACGGTTCCGACTCATGCAGAGGTAAAGAAAATATTCGGTTCTATAACGAGAAAACGGATAAAAAGGGGAAAGAAACCAGTAATACCGCGTTATTTACTGATTATATTAACCGGTTTAGAAATAATTCTATTCAAAAGGTCAGAAAATTTTATCCCAGTCCGCACAGCGAGCTATTACTGGGTGTGGTTTTGGGCATCGACGAATTACGAACCGTCCCAACGTTTAACGACATCCTGATCGCCACCGGCACTATCCATGTAGTTGTGGTTTCGGGATACAATATTAATCTGTTATTTAATTTTTTAAAATCTCTATTAGGCGGAATTTATTCTTTTAAAAAATATTTGATTGCGGTAATTGCAACTTTAGTTTATTCGGTAATTTCAGGTTTTGAACCTCCGGTAATTCGTGCGTGGATTATGTCCAGCGTTTCGGGTTTGGGCATGTTTTACGGGCGGAGGCTCGATCCTATACAGTTGTTGGTCTTTTCAGGCATTATAATGATAATTTTCAGCCCCGAGCTTCTTTATAGCCTGAGTTTTCAGCTTAGTTTCCTTGCTTCATTGAGTCTTCTTATGTTTTCACCAATTGTAAAAGTATTTTTTGCTTCTATAGGAGGACATAATATGACAAACAACCCTCAAAATTTATTGCATGAAGATTTGATTTCTTCATTTTCGGCTCAAATATTGGTTTGGCCGGTAATATCGAGTAATTTTGGCAGAGTAAGTATTTTCAGTCCCTTTATTAATTCTATTATTTTATGGACGATTCCTCTTTCTAGACGATTCCTCTTTCTACAATTATAGGGGCAGCTTTTTTATTTTCTGCTTTTATAAACAATTATCTTGCGTTTGTGGTGTCTCTGGTTTTGTACGCCCCGCTCGACATATTTGTCCAGATTTTGAGACTTTTTTCCAATATTCCTTTTTTATCAATAAGTTTTAGACTTAACACCTTTTATTTATCCACTTATTACCTGGCAATCTTTGTACTATATATGCTGTATAAAAAGAAACTTAAAGCTACCGTTAATTTTGAGAGAAAATATGCTCAAACCTAAAATACTGGTTATTTTGCTATTGTATGTGGTCATGAAATTTTCGGTTATTAGGTTTATAAGTCTAATGCAAAAGGGGGGAATTGTTCTTGATTTTATAAATGTCGGACAAGGTGATTCGATATTTATAACAACACCTCTTGGTAGGCATATATTAATAGACGGAGGTCCCAACTATGACTCGGACATTTTCTTGGACGACAGACTCCCCTTTTGGAGCTGCTATATCGATTATGTTGTTTTAACACATCCGGACACGGATCATTTGACCGGAGTAAACAGAATTCTAAAAAGGTGTAAAGCAGGGTTGCTCGTATTTCCGGAAATTCCCGTTGAGTTAGTCGATTCTGGTCTTTACGAAGAATTCATTAACTATATAAGTGCAGCGGACAGAACCGGTAAAACCAGCAATAAAAGTTTTGATAAAGTTATAGACGGAGTAAATTTCCATTTTTTATTTCCTTCCGAATTTATGGAATTAAATCCAAAAAATACAAATGATCACTCTGTGTTCCTTTGTTTGGATTACGGAGATTTTGAAGCCTTGTTTACAGGAGATGCGGGGGCGAAAGTTCTTGGATCAATGGTACCGATTATAAAAAATAAATGCAGTATTAATGAGTCTTTGGAAATTCTTAAAATTCCACACCACGGTTCAAAGTACAATTACGATCAATATCTTGTTGAGGCTATGAAACCTATTTTTGCGGTAATTTCGGTCGGTAAAAATAAATTCGGACACCCCGACCCTGACGTTATAGAAAAGTACAATAAAAATAAAGCAAAGGTATTCAGAACAGACGAATTGGGAAATATCTCCATCGAAGTAAATAAAGATAAATCATTTAAATTGAAATAAGGTCTTTAGTGACTCAATGTTTGCTCATAAAAATGTGTAAAAAGAACGGATAACATAGATAATTTTCCTGTTTTGTTTTATTATCGAAATATGGATATACAGAGCGTACTGGAACAATACATAAGAAAAGCCGTGAAGCAAAAATACAATGTTGAGCTGGAGAAAATACATTTAGAGCATCCCGAAAACGAAAAATGGGGGGATTATGCAACTAACGTTGCTATGGAATTGGCAAAGGAAGTTAAGCAGAGTCCGATGGAGATTGCTAAAAATATATGCTATGAGATAAGGGGGTATGAACTCTCAATTACTGAAATAGATAAAAAGTATAAAATCTTTGATAACGTGGATTTCGTGCAGCCGGGTTTTATAAACTTCAAACTGTCTAAAGAATGGTTATTTAATGTACTCTATTTGATTTTGGCCGATCCCGAAGATTATGGGTCATCTGAATTAGGAAATAAAAAACGTATTGCTTTGGAACATTCGAATGTAAATCCAAATAAAGCCGCTCATATTGGACACTTGCGAAATGCCTGCCTGGGCCAATTTCTTGAAAGGACTTACGAGTTTTTAGGTTATCACGTCGAAGTTCAATATTATACAAACGACCTTGGTGTTCAGGTGGCTACATCGTCGATGGGGATGGAGAAAATTCAGGATGTAAAGCCTTCGGGTTATAAAAAATATGACCACTATGCCTGGGATGTTTATTCAAAAATGGAGTCTTTGATAAACGAAAGTGACGAATTAAAGAAAGAGAGGGAAAGTATAATGCAAAAACTTGAGGATCCAACAACTGCGGAATCGATAAAACAAAAAGAGCTGGCGCAGAAAATACTGGTAGAACAGTTGAAGACTTTCCAGTATTTGGGAGTGGATTACGACGTTGTAGTTTATGAATCGGACATAATTGCTTTAAAAATGTGGGAAAAAGCTTTTGAGAAACTGAAGCAGAATGAAAATGTTTATTATGCCGCCGAAGGAAAGTCTTCCGGGTGCTGGTTGGTGAAGGTTTCAAACTCGCCGGGAAGTAAAAAAGATAATCAGGAAATCGAAATAGAAGAAGATAAAATTATTGTTAGAGCCAACGGTGTTCCTACATATACAGGGAAGGATATTGCCTATCATATGTGGAAATTCGGTTTAATCGGAATTGATTTTGGTTATAAAAAAGCGGATTTTGGGACTCAAAGCAAAGATTTGTGGCTGACTACTTCAAAGAGCGACGGACAGAAAAACGTGTCTTTCTCTGGCGTAGACAGGGTTTTAGACGTAATTGGAGACGAGCAGACTTATGCTATGGAAGTAGTAAAAAAGTCGCTGGCGTATTTGGGTTATAAGGAAGAATCCGAAAATATGACCCACGTAAATTATGGTTTTGTATATCTTTCTCCGAAAACGGCTCAAAACCTTGGAATAGACACGTCAGATGGAAAAGAAAGATACGGAATGAGCGGAAGAAAGGGCTGGGGTATAAAAATAGATGATTTTATAGATTTGGTGGACGAAAAACTGATGTCGGACCACGGAGAATTTGAAGCTTTGAAAGATGTTAGAAGCGGCGCTATAAAATTTGAAATGCTTAAATTTAATACATTTCAGGATGTAGTATTTGACTTGGACAGCGCGCTAAATGTAAAAGGATTTTCAGGGCCATATATTCAGTATACTTATGCCAGGACAAACTCGGTTTTGGAGAGAACGAATTGGATGTTTGATAAAAGTCTGGTCGGCTACCACTTGGATTTATTGAGCAATTCAAATCTAAATGACAAGGAGATTTCCGTATTGAGATATTTATACAAATTTCCCGAGGT
>Ga0209542_10014511_pt1 | contig 13403 bp, 14 predicted proteins | sample RifCSPhighO2_01_FD_184028 | JGI IMG/M metagenome (GOLD analysis project Ga0209542, IMG submission 184028) | Soil microbial communities from Rifle, Colorado - Rifle CSP2_plank highO2_0.1 (SPAdes) (version 2) | ecosystem: Environmental > Terrestrial > Deep subsurface > Rock core/Sediment ... | reverse complement strand
AACAAAGATAAAGCCTTAAAAGAATTCTTGAAGGAAATAATAAGATTTGAGAGAGATAATTATCCTACAGCCCCTGGTTTAATACAAAGATATACTAACGAGTATAGAAGGATTTCTAATAAATTCATTAATAAGAAAGGTGTTCCTGAATGAGATTCATATCTGTTGAGGTGAGTAACTTCCGTCAATACGAAGGCCATCAAAAGATTGATTTTCCAGAATCCGACACTAAAAATTTTGTTATTGTGTTGGGATCTAACGGTTCAGGAAAGACTAACTTTCTCAGTTCAGTTGTGTGGTGCTTTTACGGTGAGGAAGGCTCTCCATTTATGCAGAGCAAGAATGAAAAAAGGCAAGGTATTTTGAATGAGCATATGCTAGAAAGCATTTCTGTGGGTAAGACTGCAATTGTTTCAGTGGAAGTCGTACTAGGAGAAAAGATGCCAGAGATAATTCTAAAGAGACAAGCGACATTTAAAAAAGATGACGAAGGTCATGCAATACAAATACAAAAGAATTTTGAAATTTTTAAAAGGGGGCCTGGTGGTATGAACAATTTGCCAAATACATTGATAGCTATGAATAATATTTTACCCAAAGAAGTCAAGGACTTCTTCTTTTTCGATGGTGAAAAACTAGACAATTTCTTCAAACAAGGCACTGGACAAAATATACAAACGGCGGTAATTAATGTGTCACAAATAGGCCTCTTAGAACTAACAGGAAATCGCTTGGAAGCTGTAATGAGAGAAGTAATGAGAACCAGCAAAGACCTATCTCCAGAATCGACTTCTATAGAGGGCGAGATAAGCGCATTTGAGGAATCTATTAAAACCTTGGAATCCGACATAACAAAATCTCAAAAGGAAGTAAGCGGAGCAAATGATAAGGTAGCATCTATTGATAAGTTCCTAAAAGAACATTCTCTTCCATTGGCCCGAGAAATGCAAAGACGAAGAGAGAGTTTGATATTACAATCAAAAGAGATAGACTCAGCGATACTAAGGCTTCACAAGAAGGAAGCCGGATTAATAATAAAATATGCCCCTCTATCATTCTTATGCGATGTTTGCAACAGCCTTGTATATAGGATAGATAAGCTTACAGAAGAAGGAAAGATTCCTCCAGACATAAAACCAGATTTCCTGAAGAAATTATTGAAGAAGGGAAAATGCATATGTGGCAATGAAATAGGCAAACATGAGAAAGAATTAATCAATAAGTTATATGACAACGTATCTATGAATTACGGCGAGAATGCAGATTTATGGCAAGAAGGACGTAGTGAACTGGCCAACTCAATTCGTACAATCAACAGGTTCAAGGAAGATTTAGAAGACATACATAAATCTATAAATGATAATAATATGAAAGAGAAAAAGATAAGTGAAGACTTAGAAGAGATAGAAATAAAACTGCGAGGGGTAGATATAGAGGAAATAGCAAAGAAAGAAGAAGAGAGATCGATGCTATGGGGTGCTATACAGAAACAGATGAGCCAATTAGGGGCATATGAACAATCACTGCAACATGTTAGAGGTAGGAAGTCCATAAGAGAAAGAGAGCAAAAAGATTTGTTTGAAAAGCAAGAGAAAAATAAATCTTTAAAGAAAGAGGTAGATTTCTATGATGAATCTATACAGTTATTGAAAGAGGTGCATGATAATATAGTAGAGGATGTCAGAATGCAAACAGAGAAGTTCACAGAAGAATATTTTTTCTCATTAATATGGAATAAGTCTAATTTCAAAAAGATAAAGATTGATGATAAGTATACAATATCTATTTTTAACCAATATGACGCAGAATGCTTAAATACATTGTCAAGCGGACAGAGACAGATCTTGGCCTTATCTTTCATGGCAGCCCTAAAGAAAGTTTCTGGATTCAATATACCTGTCATAATAGACACTCCTCTTGGAAGGATATCCGGCCAGCCTAGGGAGAACATTGCAAAGAACCTTCCAGAATATCTAAAGAATACCCAAGTCGTCATGTTGGTAACTGATACTGAATATGATGATGAATTCAAGGATAAGATTAGGTCGAGAGTCGGAGCTGAGTTCAGCATAATGTTAGACAAAGATACAGGTTCATCTAGGATTGAGAATGGCATTGCTTAAAGAAAAGTTTGGACGTAACTTGAATATAGAGAAGGAATATCAGGCAGAATATAATAAGCTAAAAGAGAAGGGAAGCATATTCGAAGAATTTGACAACGCAGATATTTTCATGATGGCATTGGCTTTAGGTTATAATGCATCTCGTCCAAGAAAAATGAAGAAGAAATATCCAGTAGTAAATTTAAAGGGATTTGAGGATAGGGATATTTGGATTATGACAGCGATAGCTGTTAAAGATCACGGGCTTTCAATCTTGTCAGAAATAACTGAAATTAAGAACATAGCAGAACAATATGCAAATGGTGGCTTTGAAATTTTGTTGAAGCGAATAAATAGTGGGGATTCTGGAGATGTCCTTAAACATATAGAAGAAGAAATATTAGATTCATTAAAGAAAATTAAAGAAAAATTCTAGCTTCTAGTCAATTTGCTAATGTAACAGGTCACATATAAAGCGCATAATATTCTTAAAGGTATCTGATTTTGTGGTGGTTCCCCCCTATCAAAAATCATATATTTTTTATGTGTTTTGAAATCCCTTATGTTAGACAAATAAGATTCCCTGAATTCTTTATCAGGAAAGAATTTATCAACGACATCCTTTACTTTTATTAGAGATTGTCTTGGCGTAAGATATCTCTTATCATGCAATGCTTTGCAATGTTGTTCCTGGAACGATAATGCAGTAGGGATGTTGTTATCAAATGTCTTTTTGACTTCCCTTATGAATCCATCCATCCTATGTGGGTCCTTAAATTGTTTTAGAATATTTAAGATTTCTTTTTCTTTTGGTACAGCCTTTTTCATATCATTCTTGCCGGTTGCATGATGGATAGATGCACGCCATTCGACTTCCCCCCCCTTAGTCTTAGGGTAATTGTTATCCATCTCTACCCTGAAATTTTTATATTTCAAATCAGGGACAATCTCGGAGAAATTCGATAATGAGTGCTTATCTCTAGCCATCTTCTCCGATGGGGGATTTTTCCTTAGATTGACAGCAAGTTCATCCAAGTTTGGAGAGTAAATTCTATACTTTTTGATTATTGGCCTCCCCTCTTTTTCTAATATTGCCCTTGCGAATGAAGCAGCAAGTTTTGGGCATACTGCATTCCCGACTAACCTATGTTTTATAGCTTCGTTTTTCGCTTGGAACTGATATGTTATCGGAAAGGACATCAGACATGCTACTTCTCTTATTGTAGGTGCTCTGCAATGCCCAGGGATCCCATTGGAAAAAATCATTGACTCTCTGGATAGTACGGACCTCGTAGCCAATACTGTCCTACTTGGTTGTGTCTCATCTTCAGGAAAATGCATTTTTCCATAATATCTTGCCTGTGTTTTTTTTATTTTTGCTTCTTCCCATCTGGTTTTTGGGATGGTTGTATCATAATAATGATCAGATATTATTCTATTCGGGACTCTTGGCCCAAAATTCGGGTCATAGATATGTGGTTTTTTATTCCTCAACGCATTCAGAATTTTCCCTAAGGTCACCCATTCCTCTATTTTTACTGTAATCTTTTTTGGTTTGGGAAATTCACCACATATGAATCTCTCTCTCCTTTGTGGTACTCCGAAGTACACTGAATTATAGATATTGTCATCGGATAAATCAATGGACAATGCAATATTTTTTTCTTTCTTTTTTATACCTAGCTTCTTGAGGATTTTATTATTCAACCCTAGGTCCTTAAATCTATATTCACTCTTGACATATCTTCTGGAGTTAGGGACATTTTCCATCAGCCAGTATTTCAATCTGGATTTCGGCTTATGTTTTTTCACAGCCACAATCTGCAAAAATTTCTCTATTAGTTTTATCCCTAGGACCTTATCCCCATTTCCAGCACGATTAGATGAGGAGAATGATACACAGGGGGGGGAACCTATAATCACATCAGTATCATCAACAATCTCATCTATTTTGCCTACCTCAATCGATAATATGTTCCCCATCGTCTCGAGATGATTCGTCAGACCGATTATTTTAGTATTTGGGTTATTCAATTTGAATGTCAACCTTGCTGGCGCCCAATTATCTAGGGCGAAGATTATATCAAAACCCTCCAGTTTGAATCCTTCAGAGAATCCTCCGCCGCCACAAAAAAAATCCGCTACAGTGAATCTATTTCCCATTTTTTGGATCGACAAATATTTGTCGATCAGATATTAAGATAAACACATATATAAATATAGCGATCGTGAAGATATTATGCCAGATAGGTTCTCAAAAGAGATTAGGAGCAAAATTATGTCTAGGATAAAGGGAAAAGATACAAAAGCAGAGATGATGTTTAGGAAAGAACTGTTCAGAAAGGGCTATCGTTACAGTTTGAATCATAGGTTCAAAGAATTGAATTTCAAGCCAGATATTGTTATGGTATCTAATAGGACATGCATATTTGTGGATGGTTGTTTTTGGCATGGATGTAAAAGATGTTATAAGAAACCGAAGTCGAATAAAGCTTATTGGTCAAAAAAGATTAGGGAAAATATGTTAAGGGACACGAGACAAAATAAATACTTAAAACAAAAAAATTGGAAAGTCATAAGGATATGGGAACATGAGATTGTCAATAATCTAGATAAAGTAATGGATAAAGTCATCAGAAACATAAGAATTAGATAACCATATTTTGTTCCGAATCCTTTTACCCAAGATTTTACATTTTCAAGAGATTTATTCTATTTCCCAACACATAATCAGCTCCTTGAACTTATCAACAATCATTGCTTCAGCTAATGTATCCAATTCACAGTACTTTAATAAATTACCCCTTATTTTTTTCTTCTGTTCTTCAGAGCATATATTATAAGTTATATTAAAGAATTCAACAGAAGCAGTACCTCCATCACTTATTTCCATTCCTTCATAACTTTTTCCAGCCAAGGCTGGAAGGACTTTTTTAATAGAAGCGCTTCCATGTTGCTTAGGGTTATAATAGCTAAAATTTCTAAATGGCATTAACAAATCAACAATCCTGTCTAACACACTGTCAATCCATTTTTTATGCTCTGGAAAATGCTCAGCTAGTTCCTTTAACCTTGTAATCTCAAAACTTTGATTATATACGACTACGCTTCCCTTATCGCCTAAAGTCTTTTTTAATTCTAGGATAAATTCTTTTCTTGGATCCTCTTCTCTATCATACAGAAATTCATAATGCTCCAATTCGGCGCCTTCTTCTCTGCATACATGAATGGAAAACTGGAAAGGAACTTGGAAATAAGGATGCAAGTCATCAAACATTGGAATAGCATTGCTAAAAGTTTCAAAATCAAGATAATAAATAGGATACTGTAACTTCTTTAGAAAATGTTTTATTTTATCTTTATCAATATGAACCGTTCCCTTAATTTCACAATTTCTTTGGATTCCCTGTTTGTCATTTAATTTAATATCTTCCGGAATATCCCTTATGTTTTCTACCCCATTTTCAAATAAGTCACATGATAATTTGCCACCCCTATACAAGCAAAAAACATGATTTTCATTCAGTTCCAAGCACTTTTCAAGCAGGCAATCGTGATGCCCGTCCTTAAACAACTTTTTAGTCAAGATTCCTGGCTTTGGTATTTTATTTGATGATATTATACCAAACATGAATTCGATGCTTTCTATAATATCTTTACCTGCCTCTTCAACTTCAGAAGTTATATCTTCTTTTACAAATAATTTCACAAGATTCAATTGACCCTTTTTTTTATATTCCTTATTAAGATGCATTAAAAAGCATTTCCTTATATTAAGCCCGCAGGACTCATAAACAAATTTCTGGAAAGATACATCATGGATATTAATGTCTTTTACTTTAGTCCCGGACTTGACTTCTATTATATCCCACTGGTCTTTCACAGGGACTAGGATATCTGCTCTTGAGAAACAATTCTTAAATTGCATGCCTGCTTCAAATAATGGTTTATTCTTAGTTAAAGCTTTTTTAGTATGCTTTATATTTTCATCATAATTGTCTATTGGAAGATTTATTCCATGGGGAAATATTTTTTTTGCAAGTTCCCCTACTTTATCTCCTTCTTTAAACTTGAATTCTTCTGCTAAAGTAGGCTTTCTTATCTTTTCTTGTTGGTTAAATAAAGTCCATAAGTATTTAGGGCATTCCAATCCAATTAAATATTTTGACTTTGTTAGAACTAGATTCTTCACCATTTTGTAATTTATTTTCTATTGTTAAACTTTTTACTATCTTTTACGGGTGTGCTTGTCCCATGCGTCATTTATTCATATCCTTAATAGCTTCCGCTGGAGACTTTAGTTTATACACTCTCTGCCTTCTTTCCTTCTGGCTTAAGTTTACTTGAATCCACCCAGCCTTTCTCAAGTCAGAAAGAAAGACACTGACAACTGCTTCTTTATCTTTTAAGACCTTGACTGCCTTGTCAAATGTAAATTCCTTGTCTTTGAACTCATTCCATAGTTTGGAGTAGCGAACCATGACCCATTTCGGCAAAGCATTTACCATTATTTCACCTCTTAGTATATAACTTAGATAATAAGTATTTAAAAGTTTTGATTTCTTGCACAAAAACAAAAGATATATAAATAAGTTATATAATCTATTTAATCATATAAAAATGCAAAAGGAAAAATATGCCAGGACTCCCGCATGGATCATTGCAAGATACTCAAGAATCTGGTATTTGAAAAAAGAAAATACTTTTACTTTCTATTGGTATCTTAACAATATTGAGGATGATATAAAAATAGGATTGGTTGTTCTTTCGAGATTGCGTAAGATGGGTTGGATTTCCACGGAAACAAATCAAAAAGATAAAAGGAAAAGTATCTACAGATTAATTAGACCAGAACAAATCTTTAATAGGATGGGGAGAGAAGAGTTGGTTGTAAATGAAAATTGAAAAAATCTATGTTGAAAAGAAGGATAAACATACCTCGCAAGTTATCCCAATGGTGAAATCCGATAATGGATCTTTCATTGGGAGGCAAGTCCCTATTACTAATAGAGTCTCTTATATAGAAGATAGGAGAGTAAATGCCTACAATAAAGAACCATTTAAAGCAAAAATCTTTGTAGGTCAAATACCTATTTTTAAGGATTTAGAGTTAAAAGATCATCTTCCCCATAACCTTAATATGTTAAAGCATGCAGGTAATTCAGATAGACTATGTGTGGTTTGTCTGCAACGAAGTGATTATGGAGAGAAAGGGTGGTATAGTCTTGATGCTGTTTCTGCACTAAAATCAGCTGAGGTTTTCATAGAAAACAAATGTAAGTTTGTACCTTTAGAAATTCCTTTTGCGACAGCCAAAGCTCAAATTAAAAAATTAAAATCTGACTGTGAATCCATACTTAATCCTGGTCAAGAAATAGTACTAGACTTGCATATAGCCCAATATTATGAAGACTTCAAAGACGCCTTAGATTTGGAAATTGCCGAACGAAGTAAACTATTGTTAATTACTGGAAGAACAATAAGCAAACCTGTAAATCTTAAAAATTATAGTGAAATTTGGAAAACTATTGGTTCAATGAATGAAGGCGATGATATGCCTTTGATAATTGGAAAAAATGTTGATAGATACCAAAAAGCAAGGTCAAACGTAGCTTCTTCATTTGCCCTGAATTCGTTTAACATCCCTGTAGTGGCAGAAAAGTTTTATTTGACCCCTAAACTAACAAGGGAACAATTTAACAAAAAGAACCTTGATAAACTTCCTATTTATATCCAATCTGAAGGGGGATTTGTTAAGTCAAAGTTTCAGGAAGCATTATATGGAAATTCACAGATCAAACAGATATATGACGCCTTTAGCCTTGGGGAAGGATTAGGTCCTACAGAAGCTGTTCATTGTATAAATTATTTGCTTCAGCAGTATGACACTGCCTTGCAGAACGACTCAATACTTAATGATTCATTTAAAGACATTGTAAAAGAGAAAGCCAAGTGGGATGCTTCTTACAGTACTTATATTAGACCTTCACAATTAGGCAAATTAGTGGTTTCCTCTAAGGTTTAGTGAGTTTTTGTGCAAGATTGGGAGTATTTGTGCAGGATTTAGTTATTATGCAAAGCCTATTATTAGGACTTTGCACCAAAAGTAAACAAAAAGTAGACCCTGCACAATAAGTATAATTTCTGCACAAAAAGTTATTTTTTCTGTTTTAACTTTTTCAGAAGTTCTTTAGCTAATTTGCAAGTATCACAAAATTCTTTTTTATGGGCTTTTTGATGTTTTTTTCTTCTCTTAAAAACTAATAGATAATCTTCTAAAAAGTAAATTAAATCTTCAATATCATCTTTTGTTAATCTCATTTTTAATTTACTTTTCATTTACCATCACACCACACACAACATTTTATAGGACATTCTTTATCTAACCAGAAACAACGTTCACACTGCAACATTAAGTTTATTGATGATGGATATAATTTAAATACCATTTTAATCAATCTTAATCTTCTCTATTTTTTCCATTATCTTGATAGTTTCTGATAAAACATTTACAATTTTAATAAAAGTCTCAATTTCATTAGAACTTAATTTTCTATTTTTTCTGCTCTTTAACCATTTATCTAAAACTTGGTAACCACCAATATAAAAATTCCATAAATCCTTATTTATATTGTCAAAATATTGGTCTTTATTTATGTAAATCCTATCTTTTTCATATTTTATGAACTCAATCAGATTAGAGCCAGATTTTTCAAATTTAGCAATATTTCTATTGAAATTAATTTTCATTAAATGCAAGTCTCTTAATTGGTTTCCTAATTCATATATTTTCTTGAATTTTTGATATTCTTTTACAAAAGGAATTCTTGGAAAGTCAATTTTTAGAAATTCATGATATTTTTTCCTATATTTATTTGAATGTAAAACTGCATAAACATAATCCAAAATCTCCTCTGGCTTAATCTCTTTGTTAGGGTATTGGTTTTTTATAAATTCTATAAATTCATCTTTGAAGTTTGGTTGTTTTCCTGATTTTATGTGCTTTCCAGATAGAGTTTGCTGATTTTCACCTGAATCTCCATTATAAACATATAGAGGAAAGACATAAGACCTAGCTTCTAAATAATTACCATCAATAATTTCTTCTGTTATAAATATATGATTCCAACGCTTAACAGGATTCTTCCTTAGAATTATACCATAATTTTTATGATTAACAAAATGTTGCATTACTTTATTTCTATCCCTGTCTATTAATTCTTTGAAATAATATATTTTAATAATATTAAAAGGTCTATAATCATAATTATAAAATATATTATTATCTATCTTGTGAGTCTTAAAAATATCTTTTACTTCATTTCTTCTTAAATCACTTTCTAAATTTTTCATCAATAAATTATAATTTTCTTTCTTAATAGATTCTATTCTTAAACTAACCTCCTCTTTTGTAAATCCCACCAATAAATAATCTCTAGCGGTGTTTACCCCGCTACTTCCTATATTGAATATATCATCTATTTTGAAGAAATTATCATATTTTCTTTTTGAAGAAAAATCCTTTTGCGTTAAAAAATAATAAGGTTGTTTTGGATTTAAGTCTTCAAAATTAATTTCACTAATTTTATTCTCTTGAAGGAATTTATATTTATCTTTTCTTAACCCATATAAATCTACATAATGTACTGCTTTCTCATTGCCTTTATTTTTTACGAATATGGCAATAGCCACTCCTTGTTGTATATCAAATACATTTTCGTCTTTTCTACCTTCTGGTGTTTTCTCCCCCTTTCTTGAATCTCCGTGTAAATTAAGTATGTAAATACTATTAAATTTAGATAAAATTTCTTTTCTCATCTGTCGATGGATAACTCCATCAAGATAAGAGTTATTACTAATAATTCCAATCATTCCTATTTTATTCTGTTCTATTTTCCATTGAGCAAATCTAATAAATTTAATATAATCATCATCTAAAGGTTGTATGTTCCTTTCTTTCAAATCTTTTTTATAATCTTTCATCAGTTTAATTATCCATTCAGATTTATTTGAAGAACTGACAGAATAGGGTGGATTTCCCATAATAACCAAAATAGGTTTTTCTAATTTTATGCTATTAGCCATGAGCGTTTCATGACTTAGTTCTTTAAAAAATCCTGTTAAAGTGCTAAGTGTTTCGGTAGGATCTAATGTGTTAGTTAAATAAACTTGTACTCTTTCATCTCTATTTAAGTTATACCCCTCCTTATTTAATAATAAACTTAATTTTAAATGAGCGATAACATAAGGAGAAATTAAAATCTCAAATCCATAAAAGTTCTTTAATAAGTGATTCTTTATTTTATCTTTCTCAATTCCTGTTAATCCAGACTTTCTTATTTCCTTTAAAGCCAAAACAAAAGAATTAGCTAAAAAAGTTCCTGTTCCAGAAGCAAAATCTAAAACCTTAACAGAATCGTCAGCAAATCCTTTAGATTTACCAAACTCTTTTTTTAACATCTCATTAATGGCATTTGTAATGAAGTAAACTACAGGTTCAGGAGTATAATAAACGCCTAAATGTTTTCTCTTTTCTGGGTCATACTCCTTTAGAAAATCCTCATAAAAGTGGATGAATGGGTCTCTATAATGTTTTCCTTCAAACACAAAAGAATCTAAAATCTTCTTTAAATCAGCAGAATTTAATAAATCAATTATCTCATCCACTACCCATGATAAGTTATGGGGTAATTCATCTCCAGCAATGTTCATAAATATTTTTTTAATAATCTTAATGCTTGAAGGGATATAAGTAACCGCAGAATCCCTGTTTAATCCATCATGAGAACCTATTTTTGATAAAAATAATCCATAAGTTATAGTTTGAGAATAAGCATCTACGCAATCGGAAATTTTAGCATCTTTTATTAGTTCTTTAAATGCTTCATAAAAATCATAGATGGATGTAACTGATTCATTGTTTTTTTGTTTGATTAAATCTTCTTCTAACTGCTCTTGTGCTAAATCCCTTAATAATTTTGCTCTTTTAGAAAGTTCTATCGCTAATTCTGTCGGGCTTCTTATTGTGGGCAATGAATAATTAATAAAAGTTTCAAATAATGTTTTAAAGTCATTTATATTCTTCTCGTCAAATATCTTTTTATCATTATTTAATTCATATAGTTTAAATAAATCCACATCAAAAATAACTTCCTGATTTCTAATGAGAATAAACCGCATGTAGTCAGTTAAAATTATATTTGGTATTGCACCTTCAGAATATTTTTTTATTTGTTCTCCTTTTATTTCTTTATTTAAATCAACTCCAATATCTTTAGTCTCTATATATCCTAATTTTATTTTACTTTTTTTAAAACAGGTATAATCTGGTCTACCTATTTTTTTAATACTCCTGTTTTCTTCAGATAGTTTTAAATCAGAAAATAAATTTTCTATAAAGTTTTGAAAATCATGCCTGTATGTTAATTCTGTTGCCTGTCCTGTTTTATGAATTTTTACTATTCTCTTAAAATAATCATTAAATAGCTCCCACAACACCTTTAAACCACACCCCCTAATTTAGGCATTTTGGTCTTCCAAAATACAGACCATCTTTCTTTCTCTGACTCAATAAATTCTAAAGTGGAGTTTTCTTTGTCTTTGTAAGCTGTTTCCAAAAGATGATTGTTCAATAATACAAAATCATTTTGTTGTCCTAAATGATTAGCCCACTGGATTGCTTGATATTGCGTTAATCCTTCTGATAAATTTACTTCTTCCAGAAATTCCTTTGTTATATTTATCCCTTCATAAAACTCCTGTTCTGCTGATAAATTATAACCCCCTAAGACTCTAGCATACCTCATTATTTCTTCTATCTTTTTGCTCAATATTTTCTTAACTATATCAGTTTTTAAATTCTCTAAAAATATTTGCCTTTCAGATAATATATCAAAACCATAACAAGAATAGGCAAAACTACCAGAAACATTTGAAAATGTCTTTTGAACCTTACCATAACTTAACCCTAAAAGTAATGGTGCTTCATCTCCTTTTTGGAGTTTCATATTTCTTAATTTTATTTTAAATAAATTAGTTATTGTATCAGCATCATTAAGACCATAGCATTGAACCCCTATAATCTTAGAGTTTTCAAACTCATAGTTAAAAATATCTTCAAATAAATTTGTCTTATGTTTTGAACAAAAAATAGGAATTAATGTTTGACTTTTATTTAAAATGGATAAAGCATCTTTTCGTCTTGGTTTCCATTTATCAAGAGAGGCATCTTTTGGTATTGGATAAGGAACAAATGTTAAACCTCTTGATGCTAAATCCTGATAATCAACTTCTGCTTCTGGAAATGGTATGATATGGAAGAAAATGTATCATTATTTTATGATGAATAATGAAGAGTATTTAGAACATTACCACTTAAGAAGTAACTGTGAAAGCACCGTAAATATGATAAAATCTAAATTTAGTGATAAAGTAAGGAGTAAGAAGTGGACAGCACAGGTTAATGAAATATTATGTAAAGTGATATGTCATAATATTTGTTGTGTGATTATGGAAATGAATGAATTAGGGATAAAGTCTAATTTTAATAATTAGGGCAAAATCCCTTTAGCTCTTAAAATTAAATAGATTATTAAAAGTATTATTACAGCAATGACTATTCTTTTCTCATCACTCATTTTGAGGCTCCAATTATTATTAATGTTATAACTATTGCTATTACAAGGACTAATATAATAAACCACCACCATATATTAAGCCATTTAATGAATTTACTTATTCTTCGGTTTTTTCTTTTTGCCATTATGAATTACCTTTTTCTTGTAATTTTTTATATAAGATTCTTATAATTAATAACAAGAAAATTATAATTGATATGGATAAAATTAATTCTATTGTTAATTTTGTCATTTTTTCTAAAAAGTATCCTACTCCTGTTGGGATTACCAAAAGATAAAATATTGTTATCAAATCCTTATTTATATCATATTCCTTCTTTTTTGTTATTTCTTGTTTTTTAGCCATTCACTACACCTACGAAAAGTATAAATAGATGTAGCACTATCTACTTCTAGGAGTAATTTAGTGCTATAGCTATCTTACTCATACATTCTTCAATAATTCTAATAACAAAGAGAGATATAAATATTTCTAAAAATTATTTTGCACAATAAGTCTAAAATCTGCACAATAAGTCCTACTTTTTATGGACTATTTATGCAAAGTCTATTATTAGATAATTAATGATAATAAGTTATGGTATTGACATTATGCAACCTTCTAGAATTCAAGCAGCTATTTGTGCTCATGGAGAAGGGTTTTTAAGCATGATTTATACCACTA
>Ga0209542_10014510_pt1 | contig 13403 bp, 13 predicted proteins | sample RifCSPhighO2_01_FD_184028 | JGI IMG/M metagenome (GOLD analysis project Ga0209542, IMG submission 184028) | Soil microbial communities from Rifle, Colorado - Rifle CSP2_plank highO2_0.1 (SPAdes) (version 2) | ecosystem: Environmental > Terrestrial > Deep subsurface > Rock core/Sediment ... | reverse complement strand
CCAGAGGCGGATCCGCCTCGGGCGGAAAGGAGGAAAACACGACTTTCAAGCAGTGCTCCGAGAAAGAAATGCTGGAAAAATTTTGGGAAGGCGCCAAAAAGTACAACTATTTCATAACTTTCAACGGTAGGGCTTTCGACATACCATTCATGATGGTTCGCTCCGCGGTTCACGGTGTCAGGCCGACCAAAGACCTGATGCGCGGACGGTATTTGTCGCAACAGAGTTTCGATGCCGTGCACATCGATTTATTAGACCAGCTTACTTTTTATGGAGCAGTCAGAAAAAAGGGAAATCTTCATCTTTGGACAAGAGCTTTCGGGATAACGAGTCCTAAAGTAAGCGGCGTTACCGGCGACGATGTCAGAAAACTTTTCAAAGAAAAAAAATATGCCGAGATAGCGCGTTATAACGCCGGCGATTTGCGGGCTACAAAAGAACTCCACGAAAAGTGGGAAAACTATATGAAATTCTGAATTCCTAATTGACCTAATTAATGACCAATAATAAAAATTAAATATAAAATGACCTACCCAATAGTTAAAGTTAAGACGAAAGATCAGCTTGATTTGTACGGCCTTTTGGCTGAACCGGAATCGGGAGTTAAGAATTCCATAATTATTCACATTCACGGGACTGCTGGAAATTTCTTTTGTAACGATTTCTATGAAGAGAGAATAAACTCATCACTTAGATTAAATTGCGCTTTTTTAACGACGAACAATCGAGGCACCGGAGTTTATGAAATTGAGACGGGTACAATACCGCACGGCGCTTCCTGTGAAATATTCGAAGATTGCCTTCTGGATATTGACGCATGGATAGAATTGGCTCTGGCAAAGGGTTATCAAAATATCATTCTTGAAGGCCATAGTTTTGGCACCGAGAAGTGTGTCTATTATACAGCTAAGGGAAAGTATAAAGACAAAGTAAAAGTACTGATTCTTTTGGGTTTTTGCGATACGGTTGGAACACAGAAAAAACATTCGGATAAAACTGGAAAAGATTATATGGCGGAGGCAAACGATTTAATTTCAAAAGGGAAGGGTGATTATTTGTTATCCGATATTTTCTCTTTTGCGGGAGAATTGCCTATAAGCGTCAAAACCTATCTAAATTTCTTTAAGGACGGTTCCGAATTGTCTTCGGTAATGCCATTTGGCAAAGGTAAGCTGGATATGTTTTCGAAAATCAACATCCCGATATTGGGGGTAATCGGCGACCAAGAAGAAAAAGAATATACGATTATGCCAATAAAAGATGGGGTTAATCTTTTAAAGACAGAGAATAAACTTGCAGAAGCTTATCAGATAAAAGACTGCAATCATGGATTCGATGGAAAAGAAAAAGAACTTTCCGAAATTATCGCTGATTTTTTGGCGAGAAGGTTAGATTTAAATTAAAGACGCTAGAAATTAAAAAAAACAATATGCTTAAAGAAAAATTTGAAAAAGTTAAAGACTGGATTATTTTTTACCAAAAGGAAGTGATTTTTGGCGCGATTATTTTCCTGACTGCTTCGTTAAGTTTCGGGCTCGGGTATTTGGCGAACCGTGAATTCAACCACGCGCCGATAATAATTGAAAAGTGCAGTTTATAATATTTTTACTGTAAATACCCGATTTTTTTTAGCCATACCTCTTCTTCCCATTCCCATAGGCGCTTTGCGGCGAGAAATCCTTCGAAGTCGCTCTGCCAGTAGGGGAATTCCTCAAATTCTACATCGCCTTTGACTTCCGACCATTCATGCGCGCAGTTTTTCATTTTCTCTTTGTTGGCAAACCCTTTTTTGCTCCAAAAACTTATTTTCTCGCGGCCGCCCTTGGTACGTCTGGTCGCTCCGCATTTTAGGCAGGTTTGAATCTGGTCTATTTTCAAAATCCATCTGGTTTGAAGGTGCTGATACTGGTCTTTCAGCGCGCCCATATAGGCCGCCGTTTGCAGATTATAATCGCGATAGATTGCTTGCGATGTTTTTATATCAAGTACGCCAAACTTGCCGTCTATTAAAGCCATAACGTCTATGGTTCCCGCGTAACGGTGTGTCGGATGCATTATTTGCTTTTCAACATATTCCGGAGATGTTTGTACATTTTTAATTTCCAGGAATTTCTTGAAGGCATCGATAGCCGGCTTTATAATGTCGGCGACTTCGGGATTCTGGCCCAAAAGAATGGCTTCTGCGGCCTCATGAACCAATGTCCCTTCGGCTGCCGACTGCTCTGTTATTTTCTGGCTGGCTTTGAAGCTTTCCTGCTCGGCATAAAAACGGTACAGAGCCGGCTTTGCTTTGATTGAAAGAATCCTGGTAACTCTTGGATACCAGATACCATCTATAATATATCCGTTAGCTTCTTTATACGCTTCAGGGGTGGAATAGTAATCGAACATAAATTTTTAGTTAATAAAGTTTATAAAGCTCGTAAAGTCATCAAAAAGCTAATCTTAAAGAAAACTTTATGAACTTTCAACTTTACGGACTTTTAACAAAGTGTCTGTGTAATTTACAATGTTGCCCGCGCCCATCATTACAATAACCGCGGACTTATGCTTGGCTACTATGTAGCCCGCAGAATTACGCTGACTTAACGCTGACTTACGCGGAAAATTTTCTGCGTTATTCTGCGTATCGTCCGCGTTGGTCCGCGCCAAGAGGGGGCAGGGGAATGACCGAGCGGACAAAAGCACATTGAGCGCGTTTTTAATATTCTTCGGTTCTTTCAGATAAAAAATCGGCCGACCAGGTTCCGATTTTTGCATTGATTTAACCAGAAATTCCGAATCGTACTTGGAACCCGCCGAAGACCTGCCTGCGCAGGCAGGCTCTCTGCCCGCAACTTTATAGATTGGCATAATCACAACGGTATCCGCCGTTCCAAAAGCGTTTTTGAATTCCTTGAAAAGAAGTTTCATGCGTTCGGCTTGGTGCGGCTGGAAAACGCAGATTATTCTGCGTTCAGGAAATTTTTCCCTGAACGCCTGAAGTGTTGCTTTTATTTCTGTCGGATGGTGCGCGTAGTCGTCATATACCGGCACATGGCACATGGCTAATGGCTTATGGCTTTTTGCCATACGCTCTTTGCTATTAGCTATTTGCAGCTCGCCCCGGTATTCCATTCTGCGCCAGGAACCGCAGTATTCTGAGATTGTGGAAATAAAAACTTTTTCGCTTATCCCGAGAAACTTTGACAAACAAAAAACGGCCAATGCGTTCGAAATATTGTGTTGGCCGGGCAATTTTATATGTTTTTTAATCTCCGCGGATTCCTTGTCTCGCAATGAATACCATCCGACTTTCAAGCCGTTGGATTTGCTTATTTTATCAATTTTCCGATTCAGCGAACGAAGCATTTCGTTATCGCGGTTTAAAATCAGCGTGCCTCCGTTGCGTGTTCTGCAAAAAAATTCTAGAAAAGATTTTTTTATTTTTTCCGCGTTCTTGAAATAATCCAGATGTTCTCTGTCAAGGTTGGTAGTTATAGTGAGGAAAGGGGAGTAGTTCAAAAAGGCGTCCTTGTATTCGTCCGCTTCAAGCACAAGATACTCGTTTTTCCCCGCCCGGAAATTTTTTCCGCTAAGCTTTTTCAATTTTGTTCCGATTATTATTGTCGGGTCCAAACCGGCTTTCATAAGCATCAAGCCGACGAGCGCCGTCGTCGTGCTTTTCCCGTGCATTCCGGAAACGCAGATTGTTTTATAAAACTTTGTCAGTTCGCCGATTGCTTGGGGATATGAAAGTATGGGTATATTCCGGCGTCTTGCCTCCCTAAGCTCAGGATTATCCCGCTTTATGGCCTGGCTATACATGACCAGGCCGCACTTAGCGGGGATATTGGCTTTTTTATGGCCTATATTGGCTTTTAGACCGTCTTTTTTAAGTTCCTGGTAAATGGGGTTTAAAGCCGCATCGGAGCCCGAAACAGCCCATTTTTGAGCAATAAACCACCTGGCAAGAGAACTAACGCCTATACCTAAAACGCCTACAAAATGTACCGATTTTGGCTCTATTGAAAAGAATGGCATTTGAACAAGGGGATATTGGTTTTTCATGGGTTTGTTGGTTATTGTACCTGTCGCCCAATATACCTTTTATAACAGATAACCATATTATCTATCACAAAAGGTTGCGCAGATTTTGCAACACAGCAGGCGCAGTATCGCAAAATCTGCTTTTTATTTCTAACTTCAACATTAATGTACGAACGACAATATTTGCTTTATAAGGTCAATTACGATATTTAAAATCCAAACAAATAAATTTCCGACTGAAGTAAATAATTTAACTGCCAATTGATAGAGCCCATTCTGGGTTACATCGATATCTTTCAGTTGATTTAAATTGACGTTAATTGGGCCTTGAAATGCCGATGTATTGATGTATTTCCCGAATTGACTGCCGGCCGTAACGCCTATGTCCCTGGCGCTTTTTACGAAGTCATTAAGCGGCTGCGGCAGATTTTCCAAAATCCCGCTTGGATTCGATAATTGCGATTGCTGAAATGAAATTTCGGCGTTGGAAAATCCGGGCATCAACATCAATAAAACGGCGAGCAGAGAAAACAAAAAAATATTTTTTATGACCCCGTTCATCTCAATTTAATTTTATAATTTTTTTTATTTCCTGGCGAGCCACGTTTCTGTCGTCCCATGGAATTTTATCTGAACCGATAACCATTGATTGTTCCGCGCCCTTGCCGGTTATAAGAACGATATCGCTGTCTTTGGCGAGGCCAAGCGCTTTCCTTATCCCCTCCCGGCGGTCGGCAATTGCGAATAAATCCTTATTTCTGACTTTCCCGGCTGCTTCCGCGGCGCGCGCAATATCCTCGATTATTTCATTTTGGTCATCGTCATAAGGGTCAACATTTGTTACCACGACATAGTCGCTTTTTTCAGCCGCCAGTTTTCCTATAACAGGTCTTTTTTTCTTGTCGCGGCCTCCGCCTTCCGCTCCGACAACGACGATTATTTTCTTGTTGGATTTTCTTCCGCCAGAGGCGGACATTTCTCCGACAGCGTTGAGGGCGGCCGTCATGCTCGGGCCATCGTGCGCGTAGTCGACAAAAACGTCAAAATTCTGGCCAGCTTCCATTTTTTCCATTCTGCCCGGAACGGAGGACAAATTTTTAAGTCCTTCTTTAATGTGTTGCTTATCAATGCCAAGCGCGCTTGCTACGGCAATCGCTCCAAGCGCGTTCAAAACATTGAAGCTGCCCCTTACGCCCAGTTCGTACTTCTCCCCGCCGGATTCGAACGAAACCGTCTCATTATCCGTTTTTATGAAATTCGCAGTTATGTCCGCTCCGGTTTTAAGGCCGTACGTTATTTTTTTATCGGCCCGCTGATTAAGAAAAAGATTTTTGTCATCGTTCTCCGAATTTACAACGATTACTTTGGGAATTTTTTTACCGTTTATAATTTTGCGCGGCTGGCTATAAAGTTCCTCGAAAACTTTCAAATGCATTTTCTTGCATCGTTCAAAATCCCAATTGTGAACAGCCATATATTCCGGATAAAGAGTGGTAAGAATAGCAAAGTCGTAAAAAATACCCTTGTGCCGCCATTGCTCGACGCCTTCAGAGGGCGTTTCTATGACGGCATAGCCGCATCCTGCCCGAACCATTTTTCTCAAAAATTTTTGGAGAAAAAATCTGCCGGGCATAGTCATATGATATTCGTTCAATTTTTCCTCGTTGCCTATGCGAAAGTTGGCCGTTCCAGTTAACCCCGCCTTTTCTCCGGCGGCAGTTAGGATTGACCATATAAAATTGGCAGTGGTGGTTTTTCCGCGCGTGCCGAGAACGCCGATGACAACCATTTTTTTGGACGGAAAACCGTAAATAAACGCCCCTAAGTACGCTAAAAACCAATGATATAAACTTATCAAAAAACGCGGCGTGAAGAATTTGATTAACTTTTTCATCCGATTATCCGTTTGGCCAGGTTGTAAATGAAATAAACAGGTTTGTTGAAAACATAATCCCACGCGCCGGGAGAAGTTATTTCCTCGCCTCCGAAACTTTTCTTGAAAGCCGTTATTTTTGACCAGTTTTTGTTTTCGTGGCTGATGCCCCAAAAATCGAAATAACGATAACCGGTTTTTTTAGCTTCGCGGATTGCCTGCCAGAGCAAATATGTCGGGGCGTTGAACCTGCCGTACCCGGCGCGTGAACCTGCAAAAAGATAAAAAGTACGTTCTCCGAAATAAATAAAAATGGCGGCGCTTATTGCTTCACCTCCGGTTCTGGCTATGGCGATTTTCGATGAACACTCCCCTTCCAGCGTCGCAACCTCTTCGTAATAAATTTTGGGATAAGTTTTCAACTCGTGACGCAGGTTTGTTTCCATAAATATTCGCCAGAAAATATCGAATCCTCTTTCTTTGTCTTTCCCGCTTAGAAATTCAACCGTCACTCCCCTTTTTTCCGCGGCGCGTATGGAATAGCGCGCATCGTGCTCAATGGCGCCTAAAATTTCTTTTTCGTTCTTGCGCAAATCGATTACGAGAGTTACATTCGGCTGTACAGGTTTTGTCAGGCGGAAGCCTGCTTCACTTAAAACATTCTCAATCGGTTTTCCATGGAATTCCCGGTTAAGCGGTTCTATTCTCAAAAAAACCGGCCTTTTGAAATCGTCGGGACTTTCGAATGCTTTTAGAAAATTAGTCCAAGCATCCTGCGTTTCCGCGCGAATAACGGGACCGTGCGGAACATAAAAATATGTTTGTCCGAACGGCAGTTTTTGTTCTATCGCGGAAGCGAGAAGCCCTGAAACATTGAAACGGAAAACACGCTTACCCAATTTTTCTTGGAGTTCGCCCCATTGCCAGCTTTGTAAAAACGAAGGATGGGAAATTATTTCCCTGTCCCAAAATTTTTTATCGCGCATTATCATCAATCAAAGTCATTTAATGGAGGTATAAAGCAAAGGGTTTATATCTCCGCCGACCGGCATCGGGCCGCATGTGGACGGTTTTGTTCCTTCAGGATATCCGGCGCGCGCAGGCGTGAGAGTTTGTGACGCAAAAACCGTAAAGTGAACGTGAGGACCGGTTGCCCAACCGGTTTTCCCGACATAGCCGATAAGCTGGCCGCGCGTTACTTTTTGGCCGATTGAAACCAGATAAAGGGACAAATGCCCGTAAAGAGTAGTCAATCCATTATTGTGTTTTATTTCCATGAATTTTCCATAAGCGGCGCGCGGACAAAATTTATCCTGATTTCCGACATTAATTACCGTTCCGTCCGCGGGCGCGTATACTTCCGTGCCGATAGGGGCGGCAATGTCAATGCCGTTATGCCATTGGCTTTTATAAGTTTTGAGAGCGAAATCCGTCCGTGCGTAGCCCTGGCTCAAAATTCCTTTCGGCACGGGGTTAAGAAAAACAGACGTGTCGGTGGCGGGCAATAGGCTTGGGTCTATATCTTCTCTGAGCTGCATACCCATCATTTCTATTTCGGCGTCAATCTGGTCTTGCAGTTTTTTCAGGTCAGAAAGCTGTTTCTGGTAAACGGCTTCCTGGCTCTTTGTTTGAGTCAAAATTATCTGCTGTTCTTCTTTTTGGTTTGTAATTATCGTTTTTCTGGAAGATAAATTGGTTTGATGAACCTGCACTTCGGAAACCTTTATGTTTTTTTCCTTTAATGTGTTTTGATATTGAGCGCTAAGCGCCCTTAAGCTGTCTATCTCTATTTTCATCTGATTGTGAAGATTGAAAAGAGATTGCGTTTCCAATATTCCGTCAGCCAAAGTTTTGCTTTTCAGGAATATCTCGAGAAGATTGGAATTTTCGTTGTCGTTTTTCTGTATACTTAGCAGAAGCTTGCCTACGGCTGCTTCTTTGTCTCCCATTGAAGACTGTATGTCTTTCAGGTCGTAATTTAAGGAATCTACTTCAAAACTCAGTTTTTCTATTGAAACCGAACCCTCTTTGATATTCAAATTAAGCTGATTGATTGTGTTTTTATAAATGTTCAGCTGTTTTTGCAGCGTCTGCCTCTGATTTTGCGTCTGAGAAAGACTTTTTTGCGCTTCCTGAAGCTGCGCGTTTATACTTTGCAGTTCCTGGGTTTTTTGCTGTATTTTTGATTGCAGCTCTTCCTTGCTCGCGGCAACCTGTCCGAAAGCTTTTGGAAATGCCGCGCCGAAAACCAGCAAGAAAACAAAAATCATTGCCGATAGTTTTTTAAATTCCATTGCGTTTAACATTAAACGAATTTATTTTGTCCAAAGCGATTTTCAGGCGCCGCGCCGTTTCTTCTTTGCCGAGTATGTCCATTATAACAAGCGGGTCCGGAGAGGCCTGTTTCCCGGAAACCGCGACTCTTAACGGCCAATAAACCTCGCCTCTGCCCATTTTTTCAACTAATTTTTGGAGCGCGATAACTATAGTTTCTTTTTGAAAATTTTCTTCCGGAATTTCCGACAGAACGGCTTCGGCTTCAATAAGCGCCTTTTTTGTTCCATCCGGAGTTCCGTTTTTCCAAACCAAGAGTCCCGCCCCGTAGTCGGGCAGACTGAAAAAGAAATCCGAAAGGTCAACAAAATCTTTTAAGGTTTTGACTCGCTCTCGTTCTACTTCTATTATTCTTTCGACAAATTCTTTCGGCGCGGAAATATTTTTTTCTTTCAGGAAGGGCTCGAGCAGGGCGGCTGTTTCGTAATTGTTCATTTTCCTTATCCGCTGGGCGTTGAGCCAGTTCAGTTTTTCTATGTTAAATATCGCTCCGGCTTTTTGCACGCGTTTGATTTCAAATTCTTTTACCATTTCTTCCAAATCGAATATTTCTTTGTCATTTTTCGGATGCCATCCAAGCAGTACCAAAAAATTCAAAATTGCTTCCGGCAGATAACCATTCGCGCGGTAGTCGCTTATTGAGGACTCAAGATAGCGCTTTGACATTTTAGTTCTGTCCGGATTTAGAATCAGCGGAATGTGCCCGTACTTCAGCGGGCGAAAACCCAGCGCTTGTTGTATGAGTATTTGTTTCGGAGTGTTCGATAGGTGCTCTTCTCCCCGTATGATATGGGTTATTTCCATCAATTCGTCGTCAACGGTCGCGGCGAAATTATAGAGCGGTTCATCAATGCTTTTCGCGATTATTATGTCGCCGGCGAGCGAAGCGTCGAACTTTATCGTGCCTCTAACAAGGTCCTCGAATTCCACCTCCATTTCCGGAGTGTAAAATCGGATAACGGATTGTTCTCCATTATTTCGTTTTTTTTTGCACTCTTCCGGAGACAAGCCGCGGCAACGGCCGGCATATTTGGGCGGCATACCCTCAACCAGCATTTGCTGGCGGTCGGCTTCAAGCTGGTCTTTTGAGCAAAAACAATAATATGCCTTTTTTTGTTCTAAAAGCAATTTAAGATATTTTTTATAATATTCTTTGCGCTCAGACTGGCGGTACGGCCCGTAATCACCCCTATACACTGACTTAGACGGACTTGACACAGACTCAAACAGACTATTATGTTTGTCCGCATCTGTCCGTGTGTTGTCCGCGTTAGTCCGTGCAATGGGTCCTTCGTCCCAATATAAGCCAAGCCACCTGAAACTGCTTAGGATATTTTCTTCGTATTCCCGCTTGGAGCGTTCAGCGTCCGTGTCTTCTATGCGAAGGATAAACTTGCCGCCGTGCTGGCGGGCGAAAATCCAGTTAAATAAGGCTGTTCTTGCAGAGCCGATATGAAGCAAGCCCGTTGGAGACGGAGCGAAGCGCACGCGCACCTGCGTTTTCCTGTCCCGAGTTTTGTCGAGGGATTGTGCGGCTATCATGGTTGAATTTTGCCATATTTCACCTCAAAAATCCAGAATAATACCTACTTATAAATAGCGCCAAGCCAATACAAGTATTTGGGCCGTACGTCTTTACGAATGAGGCGGCTACCTATTTGCCGGCAGTAAATCTCACTCTCCTATTGTTATGAACCTTCATAACACCAGTAATTGGCTTAGTGTTGAATGTTCGAAAGGTTCTTTAACTGTAATGGGTTTTTAAGTGTAAGGATTTTTAGGCATTGTGATGCGCTATGACAGCCGGATAAATAAGATATTCAGTACGGCATATGAACTATCCCGTATTTTGTGCGAACCGGCCTGCCCCTTCGTTTCGTTATCGTCCCAAACGAACTTGTACTGTATTTTCTTTTCTTTCGCTCTTTTTTGCTCCTTTCGGAGTAGCTCCGATAGTTATTTTCAGCCGATGCCTTTTTAACTGAATTAATAGTTTGTAAGGAAACAAAAAGTTCTCTGCTTAATTGCCTATGTCCTTTGCCAGCAGCAAGCCCTTGAAGAACGGCTGCTCGAATCACCAAATTATGGCGCTCATAAGAAGTTAGTAGTATAGAAAGCAACTCTTTGGACTCCAAAATTTTTTGTAAAGAATTTTCTTCCCATTCCTTGCGCGACGAATAATCAGCGATCGGTTGTAGCATTGTTAATTTCTTACCACCGCTCTTTTTGCTTTCCTTATACGGTCGTTTTTGGCTCATGGTACAAGTTTAGCATATTGTTATGAACCCTCATAACAGTAACAAGTTTTAACTTTTATAAATTTCCCAAGCAAACGAGAGAGCGGATATTTGCGACTATTTTTGGTGTTATGAAGGTTCATAACACCAAAAATATTTTAATACTCCTCAATAATAATTAATATATTCGCATAAATTAGTATTTCGTAAATTATCGTGTGGCGCCGTACAGCGCATAAATCTCGGCGGCGGAAAGCGCGCGGTTGTAAATGCGGACTTCATCTATGGAATATCCTGTTCCTCCAGCGGACTCTGCGCTATCCATTTTGGAATTAGTATATAGAGCCTGACTGACCGAAGTTGCTTGTCCGCAATATTGCCCATCAAGGTAAACTTTTGGGTTTGCTCCATCATAAGTACCGATTATTAGATGCCAAACACCGGCAGTGAAAGTAGTTGAACAACCAATTGCATTATGTTGGGAACCAGCACTATCAATTATTCCAAACTCGGCAATTCCAGAAGCATTAGAATATAAAAGCCAACTTCCAAAGTTCGAGGCACCCCATCCTTCATTAAGATAGCGTTTCCAATTATAATGACCGGTTACTTTTACCCATGCGGACACAGTCAAATTGGTTGTAGGAATTGATGATGTTGAACTATAGGTTAAAGATTTCGAGGGTTGAATATAAAAAGCGTACGAACCGAATTTGCCGCTTGTCCAAGTAGCTGAATTAACGGTGACCGTATTATTTCCTCCCGAGTTATCAGCACTACTTGCCCCGCTCCCCTCATCGAACTTCCAGTAGCCTACGAGCCCACTCGGGTTGAATAGAGGAGATAGAGTTAAGTCCGTGCCTTTTGTAATGGCTCCCGTAGTCTGATCTGCCTGCGTAGTCCTTACTTTGTTCGATTCCGGAGTTGCGGTAAGCTGCCAGCTTCCTCCTGGGGTATATGTATAGTAATTGCCTGAAGTAGTCGTATTTATGGGGTCTATTGGCAGAGTGCCTAATGTGGAGCCGAATGACATAGATTGAAAGTTAACAGGCACCCATCCAGTGCCGTCCGTGTTCCTGTATGTGGAAGTGGCGGCGCAATGATATGTCCATCCTGAAGGAAGCTCTGATAAGCCAAGGCCTTGGCATTGAGTTCCTGCCGTAGATGTGGCTGTAGGGTCGGGTATGGATATGTAGGTCGTAGAGGCCGTTCCTAATGAGGCATCGGGAGAATCTACCACAAAGAGGTTGAGAGAGCTGTTTATGTTTGCCATATCCGACAATCTCGTTGAGTCCCTGGCCTGTTTGAGGAATTCCGAGGGGTTTATTGTCAGTATTACGGTTATTGAGAGGATGGAGAGGACGGCGAGGACGATGAGGAGTTCGATGAGGGTAAAGGAGGAACGAGAGAAATAGGTATTCACGGGATTTGTTCGCATTATTTTGCATACATTAGCATTATTAGCGATTACTATGACAGCGGCCTCTACCATAACCATAGCGCCTATCATGCGTGATAGCATCTGATAAGTCAGCGATATTGTCATTCATAACCTATTATTATATCACGGCGAGGGGGTAAAACATGTTAATTCGGCAAAAATGGATTCTGTGTGCACAATCTTTTGACTGCGGCGCTCTCATAAGGAAGCTTATTGCAGTATTTCGCTTTGTACATTTCATTTATGATTTCCATCTTCTTGTTTCGAGCATCTATTTCTTGCGCAGGAATGGTAACGGCAAAATAATACCAAGTCGCGAAAGTCGCGGCGAACAACACTATCGAATAAACGAGGAGTATTAATATTCTTATTAAATCCGGGGTTGGTATTTTTTTGTTAAGTTTGCTTTTCATTTTCTTTTTCTTTTATTCGCTTTTTTCGCCGCCGATATTATGTTTTTAACCTCCATGCTGTACTTTTTTAAAAGCTCGGCCGGCTTGCCCTCCAAACTTTTCTGGTTCATCTTTTTCTCTTTAAAACTTTTTTGGCGGCGGATTTAATCGAACCTATACCCATTCCGTACTTTTCTAAAAGTTCGGAGGGTAAACCGGATTCGCCGAAAGTATCGTGCAATCCTATAAATTCAATCGGGGCCGGCGCGCGGCGGCCGAGTGTTTCGGCGACCGCTCCGCCCAGTCCCCCGCTTATCTGGTGTTCTTCGACCGTGACAACCGCGCCGATTTTTTTTACAAGCGAAACTATTTTTTCTTCGTCCAGCGGTTTTATGGTGTGGACGTTCAACACCGTTGTTCCTATTTTTTCTTTTTCCAATTCACGCGCGGCCAAGAGCGCGCTGTGGACAAGCGCCCCGCAACCGATAATCAAAACTTGCGGCCTTTTGGATTGCCAAAAAATTTCGGCCTTCCCTGGTGTAAAAGGAGTGTCCTCGGTCGTGAATACCGGCGATTTTTCCCTCTGGAATCTCAAATAAACCGGCCCCCATATTTTAGCGGCCGCCAAGGTCGTCTTTTTGGCTTCAATCGCGTCGCACGGTATGATAATTTTCATATTCGGAATTACTCGCATCGTTGCTATATCCTCTGTCGCCTGGTGGGTAGCGCCGTCCGGGCCCGTTGAAATACCGGCGTGATGCCCCGCGATTTTTACGTTTGAATCGTTGTAGGCAATGGTTGTGCGTATCTGCTCCCAGTTTCTGCCGGGAGAAAAAGTAGCGTAGGAAGAAATGAAAGGTATCTTTCCGGAAACCCCGAGACCGGCCGCGATTGTTGCCAGATTCTGCTCGGCGATACCGCATTCGAAGAATCTTTCCGGAAATTTTTTGGCAAACGCTTCACAGCGCGTTGACTCTGTCAGGTCTGCGCAGAGAACCACAACATTATTATTCGCCTCGCCGGCCGCAACCAATCCTTCTCCATAGCCGCTCCGCGTCGGCGCCATTAAAAGCTTATTTTCATCAAAAACATCGTTA
>Ga0209542_10014508_pt1 | contig 13405 bp, 15 predicted proteins | sample RifCSPhighO2_01_FD_184028 | JGI IMG/M metagenome (GOLD analysis project Ga0209542, IMG submission 184028) | Soil microbial communities from Rifle, Colorado - Rifle CSP2_plank highO2_0.1 (SPAdes) (version 2) | ecosystem: Environmental > Terrestrial > Deep subsurface > Rock core/Sediment ... | reverse complement strand
GAAAAATCGGCAAAAGTGATTGCTTATGGGGCTGTGAAATACGGCATTCTAAAAGTAAGCCCCGAGAAGAATGTGGTGTTTGACTGGGAGCAGGCACTGTCATTTGAAGGCGAAACCTCTCCTTACATACAATATGCCTATGCAAGAATCAGCAGCATTTTGGCAAAGGGGAAATTGCTCCCAAACGCTGATTTGGATTTGTTGAAAGAAAAAGAGGAAGCTGAGCTTGTAAAGTCATTATCCCAGTTTCCTGAAATAGTTTTGAAGGCAACTCATGAGCTAAGGCCGCACTTGATTGCTAATTATGCATACACCTTGGCGCAGAAATTTAATGAGTATTACCACAAGCATCAGGTTTTAAAGGCAGAAGAGGATGTAAAATATGCTAGAATGCTCCTGATAAGCGCAATAAGGCAGGTTTTGAAGAATGGGTTAAGCCTATTGGGAATAGAAGTATTGGAGAATATGTGATATAAATGGCATTCTACTACAAAATAATCGCTTTGGTAGCGCTGCTTGCCCTGTCTGCCGTCTCTGCCATGGCAGAAGCTGCCTTATTGTCAGTAAGCAAGTTCAAGGTAAGGCACTGGGTTGAAAAGAAAAGATTTGGCGCAATATATGTTAAAAAATTAAAAGATGATCCTGTTACGCTGCTTTCTACTATTTTGATAACCAATAACATAGTGAATACTGCCGCTGCTGCAATAATAACATCACTTTCAATCGACTATTTCCAAAGCAATGCAATTGGGATAGCAACAGGAATAGGTGCATTTCTGATTCTTGTTTTTGGGGATGTTGTGCCAAAATCAATAGGCGCAAACAATAATGAAAGGATTTCTCCTTACATTGCTCCGGTAATATGGGACTTAAGCATAGCCATCTATCCCCTTATCAGGCTGCTGGATTATCTGGTTAAAGGGGTAAATCTGATCATAGGCACAAGGAAATCCCCAAGCTTCACGAAGGAAGAGCTAAAAAGCATAATAAAATTCAGCGAGGAAGAGGGCTCAATAAAAGCCAATGAAAAGCGGCTAATCCAAAGAGTATTTGATTTCGGCAACACTACTGTTGCGGATGTCATGACGCGCAAGAAATATGTAGTTATGGTAAGCTCTGACATGAAGATAAGCGATGTGCTTCAGTTTTCCACCACCAAGCTCTATTCCAGATTTCCTGTTTATGAGAAAAACAAGGAAAATATTGACGGCAAGCTTGATGCTCCTGTAGGGCAGGCAATGAAGAAGCCTTTTTTTGTCTTTGAGAACAAGAAGCTGGATTTAATGCTTAGGCTTTTCCAGACAAGAAAAGAGCACATGGCAATAGTCATCAACAACAAAGCCCAAGTGGTTGGAATAGTGACAATAGAGAACATACTAGAAGAGATTGTAGGGGAGATAATAGACGAAAGCGACAGGCTGAAGCCTACTGTGACCCAAATATCAAAAAATGAGTGGAGCGTCATAGGCACTGCGGAAATTGAGGAGCTTAACAACAAGATTGGAATGCCTATAAAAGACTCTGATTACGACAGCTTTGACAGCTTTGTTTTTTCGTCGTTTGGAAGAGCGCCAAAAGAGGGTGACGAGATTTCTTATCAGAATTATAGGATAATTATCGAAGAAGCCCAGGGAAAAAAGGTTTTGAAGGCAAAAATCATTAAGGCTTGATATGATTTTTCACAAATGTCGGTTTTGCCATCTTTTTTTGTGAGCATTTTCTGATTACGCATCCAGCGAAAAGGAAATTGCAATGGGAATTTTCGCAAAATCTGTTGATTTTATAATGCGAACTGATGGCAAAACCAAGTTTTATGCATGATTTGGGCCAAGGTCGTTTAATGCAAAAAATTTAAATAAAGATTTCCATTCCAGGGTGTCTAAGAGATTGTTGATGACTTAAGATTATTTTGGGGATAAAATGAACAACAACAGCATTTTTATCGGCAACAAGCCTTTCATGAACTATGTTACAGGAGTTGTGATGCAGTTCACCTCAAAAAATGCGGATGATGTTATAATCAAGGCAAGAGGCAAATTCATAAGCAGGGCCGTTGATGTCGCAGAGGTTGCCTCAAAAAGGTTTCTTGAAAACTCCGTTGAAGTAAGCGGAATAAAGATTGATTCTGAAGGATTCGAGAGCGAGGAAGGCAGGGACATAAGGGTATCCACGATTGAGATTACGCTCAGCAAGAGCCGGGGATTATAATTCTTTTGTTTGTTTTTTATTTCAAACCAGCTTCATCCATAGTCGCATTAAAATAGTCGTTCATTTGGAACAATACCTGCCCTAGTTTATTAATCTCTTCTGGAATCTGCATTTCTCCTCTTTTAGTCATTTCATCAAGTTCTTTTTCTGGAATGTCTTGTTGTAATGCCACAAAAATCGTGTAATCAGAATTACAAAAAGCTCTTACAAAATTTGGGATATGGGCACCACCCCATTTAATTGCTATACTATGAATTCCAGTGGAAGATACATCTTTTATAATAGAGATAGTGTCAGCTTCCCTTGCACTATCAACTAAGTCCATCAGCGATTTTTCTGAAATATCTTGTAATGGATAATCTTTCCTAAACTGCGCTAACTCGCTTAAATATGTATTAAATATCGAAAAAAATTTTTGTTTAAACTCTCTTGACGAATGATTTGTAATTTGGCTTTCTTGCTCAAGTCCTGCAATTACATCTAACATTCCGGGGTATAAATCAACAACAGAGTTCATAAGATATGCTTTTCCAACTGCCAACGCTTTTTCGGCAGTTTGAGGATTTTCACTTCCAAAAACATCTACATTATGCTTTTCAACTGCTTTAACCAAAGGTTGCTGTAAAGCATATTCTAAATCTCGTTTCTGCCATGGCGTTCCATCATAGCCCATGCCTTCTAAAATAATTTTATCTACTCGGTTAGTCTCTACAAGAGCTTGAATAGCTTCCTAGTCTCTTTGCTCATCTCCCTGCCAATGCACGTTTGGAATAAAATAAAGTGCTTTTTGCGGATTGCCTTCTTTCACCTTGATGTAAGTTGTATCTCCGACTATTTGTTCAAGAGGAGCCGAGCCTTCAACGCATTGTTTAAAAAGCACCCTATCAGTGGAACTCCTATTTTCTGTTCTAGAACCGACTGTAGCGAACTGACCTAATAATCCACTGATATTTTTGCATTAAGTAACTTCCCCCAAGACCATACAAAAGAAGTTATTCCCTCCTTCATACAAGGAGTCTCCCTTTCCTTTACCTCAATTAAGTTGTGATATGCTTGATAAATAGCAAGCAAATCTCTGATAGTTTGCCTTTTCTTTGCAAAAGTTTTTGCTTGCCTTACAGAACATTTTATTCTTTCCCTCAAAGCAGAACATAGCCCATCAACATGAGCTATACTTATCTCATCAAAGGATAAATTTCCTATAACTTTTCTTTTATGGCTTCCGATAACTATTTGTTTTTCCTTATCTTTGATTACCTGACCATAATTTATGCAGTCATTGTTGAAGAATTCAAGCAGAGCATTTTCATTCTGCTCATTTCCATCAGAACAAAAATTTATTTTATTATAATATGTGGGCTGCTGAGTAATCTCGGCAATTTTCCCGTATAGTTCATTGCATACTTCCTGTATCCATTTTCCGACAGAAAATACTTCAAATAAGCCAGTTTCTCTTTTTATTGCTAAGTAAGAGTACGCATCGCCCTGCTCAAAGTCCGAGAAAAGTTTGTTGGCAACTTTTTTTTGTTTTTTTTAACAAAATTCCAGAATTCATCTATCTCATGAGTGCCAAGCTTGACATCATGAAGCAGGAATTCAGTTACAGCTTCGCAGTGCTTAGCCACATCAGAAGCCAAGCTTCTGATTGTATCAAGATGGTGTCCTGTTGACCTTGCAACCCCCCTAAAACTTGATTTCTCGACAAATTGTTTGCTTATTGCGATAATTTCTCTTTTGGAAAGATGCTTTCCAAAAAATGGAGTACCTTTAGTCTCGTTAAATGATTTTTTGCACTCCGTGCAAAGCAATTTTCTTGCTCCATTTCTATCATGGCCGTTGCTTACTAAATTTCCTAAATCTTTCTTGCCATATGCTCTGCACTCCTTATTTTGGCAGAAGAAGTTGTACAATCTCTTTTCTTTCATGATAATCACCTTTGTTAGAATATAGAATAGAACTAATATATAAATCTTTCAGTGGAAATATAGGTCAGTTCGAATTAAAGAAATTAAAATAATCACAACTCTTTAGTGATTAAAATACAAAGGTTTTAATACCCTAATTCTTTCCTGTTTGCTATGCCGCAGCCGCATTTACATTATATAATAACAGAAATAGCCATGAGTGAAGTAGTGCCTCATCTGTGGCAAGCTTACTCTAATTTTTCTGGCTCGGACCCGTTTTGGAACGATGTATTTTACATGCTTGATTTGCAGGCAAGGATTGCATCTAAATCGGGTTTGCCAAGCGGGCTGCTAAAAAGACTGCCGTTAGTCGCACCTCGTTATCCTGAACATGACTACAGTTTTGTATCTGATATTATGCATTGGGAAAGCTCATTAGAAGCTGTATGCAATGATATGGATTATATTAAAGAAAAAACTCTTCCTGACTCAAAAGAAAGGGACAAATTAAAAGCAGCTTTGTACAGAGCGCTTGGGCATGCAATTCCTGATGCAAGGCTTCATCCTGAAATTTACAGGCGCACAGGCGACCATTGGAAAATACACACCAAAGAAGCTTATGACAGGCACAAAAAAAGAGAAACCGATGGGGATGCTTTTGGATTGGGAATGGCGGGACACGACCCTTATAGCTTTAATTATGCTAAAAGGGTGTCTTCAGGAAAAAGAATTGATGAGGATGTATTAAGATTCCTAAAAAATCGCCTTAGGACTTATGCCGGCATGTTTGACAGGTATGGATTAGACTATAAAAAAATGTTAGGAAGATTTGAACAAACGGATAATCATCCGTTGCAGGATGCTTACAGGCATTACATTAATGCAGTAAGTTGGTTATGGGAAGGGATGCAATTTGCCAGGTTTTTGCCTCAAAGAGTAAATGTGCTGGTGCCTACTACGCGTTTTAAAGTTAAAGAATTGAAGAATTTCACGCCATTGAAAAGGGAACCATGGGTAAAAAACGGCCATGCTGACATGCCCGATTATTCCTTCAGGGATTTGATTGACTTGTCTATCAGAGAGTTGAAAGCAACGATAGTAGTTATTGAGCAGTTTTTTGGTAGTGAAGGGATGACTGCAAGAGAATTTATATCAAAATATAATTCGTCAAAGGATAATCCACCAATACCATTTTTGCAGGAAAATACCAATCTTGATACGGGGCTTCCGGCCAGCATGAATGATGAGCTTCTTGAAATTGATAAAAAACACAGAGTTAAATCTGGATTGATCGCTCAAATAGACACACCGCCTATAGACATTCCAAGTTTGGAAGACATTACAAATTTTGGCGTGGGCTATCTTGGCAAAACATATAGGGCCTTAGAAAAATTGCCAGGCGGCAACTCATATCACAAGCTTTAAATATTAGCTTCAATATGGAAGCTATTGGTGATGATTTTGGTAGCTGAAAATGTTTTGCCTGGAAATTTAATGGCTTTAATTGCAGGAATGTTTCTTGTGGCTTTGATTATAGGAATTGCCCTTTATATTTACTTTGCTTTTGCGCTGATGGCTATTGCCAAGAAAACAAATACCCCTAATGGCTGGCTTGCCTTCATCCCTATAGCCAATATCTATCTTATGACTCAGATTGCAAAGCTGCCAGGATGGTATACTCTCGGCATTTTGCTTGCTATAATACCATTTATCGGAGGAATTGCCTTCATGGTGCTGTTTGCTTACTTCTGGTGGAAAATCGCAGAAGAAATTGGCAAGCCAGGATGGTGGGGCATTTTAATGATAATCCCGGTTGTAAACCTTGTAATGGTAGGGATTATGGCTTGGGGAAAATAAAGGTTTTTTCTTTATTTTATTGTTTATAGAGCTTCCCAATCAAATCGCTTTTAGTTATAACTCCAACAAGCTTGCCTTCCTCAGAAACAATGACCATGGGAAAGTGCCTCAGCAGGCTTGACACAACCTGTATTGAGGTTGTCTTTGACACAATCGGAGGCGCTTCCTGCATAACTTCCCTGACATTTGAGCCCTTTGAATTCAGCATTGCATCGAGTATGTTGGATTCTGAAACCAGTCCGACAAGCTTATGAGCATCTATGACCGGAAGCTGGGATATCTGGAATTTCTTCATCTTGGCTATGGTTTCCTTGATGAAGTCGCTAGGAGAAACGCTTATTATCCTGGTTGTCATTATTTGCTCTGCCTTCACTTCATCTTTTTTCTCCAAATCGCTCAGCGCGGCAAATATTTTTTGCGTCTTGGTGTAGGTGGGATCTATCCTGCCTGACTCTATCTTGGCAATCAAAGATTGGGAAACTCCGGCCCTGTTTGCCAGCCCTGTCTGTGTAAGGCCAATCTTTTTCCTTATCTTCTTGATTTCATCGAGTTCGTATGGCATTTTCAATAATTTTAAGCTTTTAATCAAACCTTTTAATGGCGCAAACACGCATTTTCTTTGTGAAAATGCTACTCACAAAAGATTTTTCGAAACTGCGTAACCGAAAAATCTTCTGCATTCGATTTGCGCCACACGACTGAAAAATTCCAATATGGATGAAAACTGACTGAAGAGGAAATGTCAAAAATTCCAAGTTACGAATATCGCGAAAATCAAAGATTTTCGGGATCCTGAAAATGCAATGCATTTTCATGACATAATGGAATTTTTGAGCACTCCGAAAATCTTAGAGATTTTCGGTGAATCAGCTACGAAGTTCTGATTTTTCCTTTTGGAATAGGACTTTCATCAAGAAAGTCCGTGTTTGAATCCTGTGTTGTTGGAATTTTTGTATCCGAAATATAAATTTGTAATCATTAACCTATATTTATAATTATTCCTTTTGGAATATTTCTGGCACAAAAGTTTTTAATATAAGGCGGGATTAGCCTGAATAGTATATGGGCAGGTGAATTGGATTCTATGCAAAGCAGCCAAAATTTTATAAAATGTGAAAGTTTGCCTATTTTTGATAAAATTTCATTGTCCAGAAATAGTGATATTATAACAAATAAAATTTCAAATATTCAAAAATCGGAACATTTGCCCTTTATTAGAGGGAATTTTGGAGTTTTGTCAGAAAGGGAGATAGCCAGAAGATTAGGAATTGGCAAAACAACCATCAATAGATGGTCTAGAGAATTGGGTCTAGAGCCTGTTAAGCACACCGTCAATGAATCCTTCTTTGATGATTTGAATGAGAAATCAGCTTATTTGCTTGGTTATATTTATGCCGATGGCAATATCAATTATAATTTAGATAAATGTTATTGGGCATTGACAATTACGGCCTCTGCAAAAGATAAGGCTCATTTAGAAAAATTACGAGTGACTTTATCAAGTACAAAACCATTATTATTTTCCGCTAAAACAAATTCTTACAGGCTTATCGCAAATAGCAAAAAGTTATGTCAAAGCCTAATTGGATTAGGAGTTGTTCCAAGAAAATCCTTAATTGTTCAATTTCCTAGTCTGCCGAATAATCTTTTGCGGCATTTCATTAGGGGAGTAATAGATGGTGATGGAAATGTCAGATATGTAAATAGAAAAAGGAGCCCTTATTTTGAGATTACAATTGCTTCCGGCTCAAAATTATTTTGTGATGGCTTAATAAAGGCCATTAAGGAAAATACTGGAATATCAGCCAATGTTAGAAAAATAAATGAAAATTTATATATAATCCAATATTCTTGCTCTAGAGGCGAAAAATTAGCTAATTTTGTCTATTCAAAAGCCAGTATCTTCCTTGAAAGAAAGTATTTACCATACAAAAGCAATATAATGGAGGCTTAAAATGACAAGAATAACATATGTAACTTCAGAGAGTGTAACCGAAGGGCACCCAGATAAAATCGCTGACCAAATCGCTGATGCAGTTTTAGATAATCTTTATGCCCAAGACCCTTATTCAAGGGTTGCTGTTGAGTGCCTGACAACCACAGGGTTGATAATTGTAGCAGGAGAAATCACAACCAGAGGCTATGCTGACATACAGGGAATTGCAAGAAGGACATTAAGGGAGATAGGTTACACAAATCCCCAGTTTGGAATAGACTGCGAAGATGCTGGAGTTTTGGTCAGCATACATGGGCAAAGCCCTGATATTGCCCAAGGAGTAAATGAAAGCTCAAGCCATGAGCAGGGCGCTGGCGACCAGGGAATGATGTATGGGTTTGCATGCAATGAGACTCCTGAGCTTATGCCTATGCCGATTATGATTGCGCACAGGCTTACTGCAAGGCTTGCAGAAGTAAGAAAAAAAGGGATAGTTGCAGACTTGGGCCCTGACGGAAAATCTCAGGTCAGCATTGAATACCATGATGGCGTGCCAAAAAGAATAAGCGCAGTTGTCATAGCGCAGCAGCATCTTGAGCACTTGAGCGAAGATAAGCTGAAGCAGGAAATCCTCGATAAAGTTGTAAAGCACGTTTGCGGAAAGCTTATGGATGACAAGACACAGGTTCATATAAACGCAACAGGCAAATTCGTGATTGGCGGGCCTGAAGGAGATTCAGGAGTCACTGGAAGAAAAATCATTGTTGACACTTATGGAGGAGTTGGAAGGCACGGCGGAGGGGCTTTTTCCGGAAAAGATCCTTCAAAGGTCGACAGGAGCGGGGCTTATGCAGCAAGGTATGTTGCAAAGAATGTTGTGGCGGCAGGGCTCGCTGACAGGTGTGAAGTCCAGTTATCTTATGCAATAGGAGTTGCGCAGCCTACCTCGGTTAATGTGGATACATTCGGAACAAACAAAATTCCAGAAGAAAAGATTGTCGAATTGGTTAAGAAGAACTTCAAGCTGACTCCAAGATGGATAATTGATCATTTGAACCTGAGAAGGCCTATCTATAGGAAAGCTGCAGCTTACGGCCACTTTGGAAGAAATGATCCTGACTTTACGTGGGAGAATACTGATTTGGCTGATACTTTGAGGCAAGAAGCCGGATTGTCAAAGCCTTTGAAAGCAGAGGCAAAGGCGATTTATTAGAAATTCTATTTTTATTATATCTTAGGCTCCTGCTGGCTTAAGCAATGGAAGCTGCCAAACCCATAAACCAGCTCTCTTGAGCTTATTCCCAAGACTTTACGCTTGGGAAATAATTCCTGCAGTATTGCCAATGCTTTCTTGTCGTTTTCATGCCCAAATATAGGCACAACAACAGCCTCATTGCCGATATAGAAGTTGCAGTAGCTTGCAGGCCATCTTCTTTCACTATCTCCAACAAACCCCGGCATAGGCAATTTGACAACATTAAGCGGTTGTCCATTTTCATTTTTCATCTTTAATAATAAATCATAATTTTTCTTTAAAATATGATAATTCCCATCTGTTTCATTTTCCTCAAAAGCGCAAGCAACAGTATTTTGGCTTGCAAATCTTGCAATGTCATCAACATGGCCGTCTGTGTCGTCTCCTGCAATCCCTTCTTTAAGCCACAAGACGTTTGAAATGTTTAGGTAATTTCTAAGGTAATTTTCTATTTGCTCTTTGCCTAATCGCGGATTCCTATTTTTATTCAAAAGGCATTGCTCTGTTGTAATGACCGTTCCCGTTCCATTGACCTCTATTGAACCGCCTTCCAAAACAATTTTAGGCTCAAATATCTGAAAATTGAGAAGCTTATTCATTTCATGTGGAATTTCATTATCCTGCTTTAGTTCTTCATATTTGTTTCCCCATGCATTGAAAACCCATTTGACCATTGCTTTTTGGTTGGTTTTATCGTTTATGATAAATGTCGGGCCATAATCCCTGATCCAGCCGTCAATATTTTTTATTTTGCAGAAAACTATTTGACTCAGGCTTATTTTGGCATTTTTTAATTTAGAAATTGCATGTTCCTGCATTTCTTTATTATTCACTAAAATTTTGATTTTTTGGCCTTTGTGAAGCGCCTTTACAAACTCAATATAAGAATTCTCAACCTTTTCGAGCATCTCAACCGGCCAAGTATCAAGATTATGCGGCCAGCTAATCCAAACAGCTTCCTGCTTTTCCCATTCTGCTGGCATTCTAAATCCGAGTGATTTGGGGGTTTGGTTATTCATAAAAATTTAATAAAAATAGTGAATTTATAAAAATTTGGTTAATTGAATTTAGAATTTGAAATTTTAATGGCTGCCGATATTCTTTCCTCAGTTACCCCATACTCTTTTTCCATTTCTTCATTGGTCATGCCGCCAGCAAGTGCGCCAAGAACTTCATCTACTGTTATCCTGGTTCCTTTGATAATAGGCTTTCCAAACCTTATCTTTTCATCAATTATTATTTCTGCCATTTTATTGATTTCTATATCTATTTGTTTATAAATATATCGCTGACATTTTTTAGTTTATGGTGATTTTCCGATTCAGCAGGCATGCGAAAGCCGAATTGTTTTGGAGTAGGTGCCATAAGAAAAGATAGAAGCAACGAATTTATAAAAATTTGTATTGATTGATTAAAACTGAACAAAATATATATATATATATACTCGAAGACAAAAGTTATTAGACAATTGTTGTCTTCTCGTAATATGTCGAAAATGAAACATTTTCTGGCACTCGAAAACCATAAGGTTTTCTTTGTGTCGGAAATTGCAAAAATAAATTATAAATTGTTACAATTTCCGTGTGACATGTGAGCGAGTTCGCAACGAGCTCACTCGCAAGTCACTGCTCAAAAACCACTCATTATTATTGTAAATTGTGGTTTTTGACAAGCAAATGACATAATTATGTCTAAAAATTTGTGTCATTTGCCATAGGATACGTTTTACCCACTTATCATGGACACAATACCCACGCCTACTCCCGAACAGCCTGCTAATGAGCAGATGACCCGCGAACAAGTTATCGAGTTTTATTCTAGAAGGATTAGCGGGACTGGCAAATTTTAGGTATTACTTTCGCTTGCTCCTACTTTGTTTAACATGATGGCTAGCGGTGCCGCTCTTGAAAGTGGACTTGACAAAGTCAGCAGAGAACCTGTAGTTCTTGAACATCAGCAAACTACAGAATATTTGGAAGAGCTTAGGCAATTAAGAAGCGGCTTTGGATTAAATTTACCTACTCAAGCCGTGCCTCAAGCATTAAAGCCAGAATTGGATGCTGTTTTATCTGATGACAGGAAGAACTTTGAAGCGCTTGATTCACTAATAGCAAAAGCTGGATCCCATGAACGAGAAATTAAAGGAACCCCTCAGTTTAAGGCCTACTAAGAGTGGAAGAAGCAAGCTGAAAATACCCTAAATAAAACTTTTTACGGAACAACTGCGTTAAGTTTTGCATTTGCAGTTATTGGAATGTACTCCATGCGCAAGGATGCTAAAGAAAGAGACCAGATGCTTAGAGACTATGCTTAATTAAATCTCCGTCAAATCCTTGTAACTCATCGGCTTTCTATCTTTAGATATGAAGAATGCCTATCCAATTATGCCTTCTGTTCTTTTTCAAATATCATGTCTTTATATTTTTCTCTAACAGATTCAAGCAATTCTGCCTTCTCTTTGTCTGTCATTTTTGACATTTCTTCCCTAATCTTATGCAGTTCATCCATTGTCTTAGATTTCTTCATTCCAGCACCTCTTCGGGCGTCATTATTAGTATATTGCCGTAACCTTGTTCCTTGTTAATCTTATTTACGCCGACTATAGTTTTAAGCTTAACTATGTGCTCCATATTCCAGCTCACTAAAACTTCCATTTTATTTACGGAAGCCAATGCTAAATGGATGGCATCATTTATATATTTTTCTGGCACCAGCCCAGCTTTTACATATTTGGATGCAAGATTATCCGCTTCGGCACTATTTGGCAGTACCCTAAAGTCATGTGTAACCACAAAATTTGACATCTTTTCCCTTTTGGGGCTTTGTGTTTTCTCAATTTCTTCCAATACTAATTCTGATATAAATAATTCATGTTTTCCGTTGCTGGGTTCAAAAAAGTTTTTTGTAGTTTCTGTTTTATCAGGGGCATCATCCGCATATACAAAATTAACCACCGATGATTCAATATATAATTTCATCCTTAAATCTCCGTCAAATCCTTATAACTCAAAGGCTTCCTGTTCCTCAAAAAACCCCAGCCTTCCTTGGAGTTGGCAACTTTGCTTAAATCAATCTCAACAACCAAAACTTCATCCTTTGTGCTGCTCGCCCTTGCAACTACTTCTCCAAAAGGGTCTGCAACAAAAGAGCTGCCCCAGAAGTCTATATCCTTTTCCTTTCCAACCCTGTTAACAGCTGCCACATAAACCCCATTCATGGAAGCATGGCCGCACATTGCATTCTCCCACCTTTGGGCAGAGAATGGCTCAAGTTTTTTCGTATCGGCAGTCCAGCCAATAGCTGTCGGGTAAAAAATGATTTGAGCGCCTTTTAATGCATTAACTCTTGCCGCTTCCGGGTACCATTGGTCGTAGCATATCAGGGGAGCTATCTTAACGCCATGGATTTCAGCCTGGCTATAGCCAAGATTTCCAGAAGAAAAATAAAACTGCTCATAATATTTTGGATCGTAAGGGATATGGATTTTGCGGTATTTTGCTCGAATCCTGCCTTTTTCATCGAAAACCATCGAAGTGTTGTAGTATTTGTTGTTTTCTTTTTCAAAAATCGAGCCTCCGACCAAGGCAATCTTGTTCTGTTTTGCGGTTTGTGACAAGAATTTTGTCAGCCTTCCAGGAATTTTCTCTGCGAGCTCAAAAGCTTTCTTTCTTTCATCCTGGCAGAAATATTTTGAGGCAAAAAGTTCCTGCAGGCAGGCTATTGAAGCTCCTTTTTGGGCTGCATAGCTGACAAATTTAGCAATTTTTGCAAGGTTTTTACCCAAATCACCACTTACTTTTGACTGAATAAGCCCGATTTTGAGATTTTTCTGCGCCATTTTAACTCAGATAAATGCATTCTCAAAGAAATCTTCCTTAATTTAATAATTTAGTGAGTAAGAACAATATTCTGCGGCTTGTGCATTTTTGACGGGAAGTCAACCCCCCTCTTAAACACATTTGTCTTGAACTTTTTAGCCCCAAACGCGCTTATCAGATAGTTAATTGCCTTATCCGTCTCAAAATTCCTGCAGGAGAATACATCCATAAACACATAATCCTGGTCAGGAAAGGTATGTATACTGATATGGCTCTCCGCAATCATTACAATTCCCGAAATCCCCTCAGTACCATCAGAGAACTTATCCATCCACTTGCATACATAAGGCAAAGTCATCTTGCTCATGCCGATTTTTCCCGGCAGACGATTCAAAATATCATACACAAGTGATTGTGTATGATATTT
>Ga0209542_10014506_pt1 | contig 13405 bp, 17 predicted proteins | sample RifCSPhighO2_01_FD_184028 | JGI IMG/M metagenome (GOLD analysis project Ga0209542, IMG submission 184028) | Soil microbial communities from Rifle, Colorado - Rifle CSP2_plank highO2_0.1 (SPAdes) (version 2) | ecosystem: Environmental > Terrestrial > Deep subsurface > Rock core/Sediment ... | reverse complement strand
TACAGATGATCTCAGAAAATTCTCTGATTCTTGGGTTCTTTATGAGAATGTTACTATTTTTATTGAGATTGAGGTTAAATATGACAATAATGATTACATTGTAAAAAAACAGCATTCAATCCTTATTTCTGAACAATTACCAAGTCCACCACATGATTAATTGATATTTTTCTACAATTTGTTAGTCAGCTCTAAAATGTTATCATTAACCTATCTATTCTATCTCTTCTGAAATATTTCAATATTGATCTCTCCAAATGGCTCTTCTTGAGAGATGCTAACTTTTTCCTGATTATCCAGATGAAGCAAAGGTATGAATGTATATACGATGTCATCTTTTTTGGTGCTGTTTACAAGCTTTTTGAACGTTAATCTTTCTATTTTGTTTATTCTGAAAAATTCTGTTATCTTATTGTAAACATTTGTAATTAATTCAGAAATATCTGTCTTTTTTTGAGGAATTTCAACTTTTACACTATCAAACAATTCCCTTTTTACATTTCTTCTTTTTTCTACTTCAAGAGCTTTTTGCAATGCAATCATCAAATCTTGAAGGGTTACTTTTCTTTTTCTTGGCATTGGAGTCTTTATCGTTAATTTTGGTCTTTCATAATCTGGTCTTGGAGCTTGATCAAATAATTGTTCAAGTTCTTCAAATGTTTCTTCCTGTTTGAATAATTGAGAGTCAAAATTAAATATTTCTTCATTTACAAGCTTATTTGACTTTATTTTTAGCAAAAGAGCACATGCTAGGAGTATTTTGCCTGAAATAAGAAAATTTGCATCCTGCATCTTTCTAACAGTTTCTAAATACCTTTGAGAAAGCAGACTTATATTCATATCCCAAGGATTCATCTGCTCCGATTTTATCAAATCAAGAAGAATAGATTGCCATGTTATCTCATCTTTCTGGATAAGCATGTTGTAAATCTTATCATTCATATTAGTATTTTGGCACTACTCATCTATAAAATAATATGTAACTACTATAAAATAAAGACTACCGAAAGATTTATATACTAGTATAATGTATGTATTTTAATCACCTCTTTTTTCCCATGGAGGTTCTATCTTAGGGTAGGATCTTCGTGGGTTTAAACTAATGTTTAAGATTTACCTAATGAAGAAAGCACAATAAAAAAATGACGTTTATGTTGATAAGAGCTTTTTAGGTAAACTTATTTTTTAATCTCAACATAATGGCATTTACCGCAGTAATATCTGTCTTTATGCTCTGCGAGAAATATTCCTTCTCCACATTTTGGACAGGATTTAGATCTTACTAATTTATTGCCTTCTAATTTGTACTTAGTGTATTTCTTACTGGGCTTTTTGTTCTTTGGTTTTTTTTTCTTTGCCATTTTTTTTCTTGTTTATCACTTCAAATTTCTTGAAGGATTCCTCATTATTATAAGCATAAGCGTGAACTATGCTTCTTCCAAAACCATATTTTGTGTATGTTCCCTCAACTGATATTAGGCTTTCAGGATGACTTGTTAATTCAGCTACTTTCCTTTTTACTTCATTTCTATCTGGTGTCTTGTTGTTTAAGTGATTAATCTCTATTGTATACTCGTTTCTATCACATAATTTGTTGTCAAAATCTCTTAGAACTTTCATCTTAATACCTTATGGATAATGCTGTAAATATCATAGACATAATAATACGTTGTTAACTGAATTATTTCAGCACTAATTGTTATGCCACAATTTCCCAATCTTTCTTTTAGGTGAGCGTTTCTTGGTTTCAAAATTTTTTTATCTACATCTATTCCATATGATATTGGAGCAAATGGAAAAATCGCCGTCATTATTGCATCACCTACCATGAATTCATTATTCTTGTAAAGTCTATATGGATTTTTCATCTTATCTTAATTGCATATTCTCCCTTGTTTTTTATCCCAACTTTTTCTGCTATTTCTGATTTGTTGGCATCTATTATGACTATTCTTCCTTTCCAATTATCAGTGAACTTGTCAGTTCCATCATTTGGACACTTGTCCTTTTCCACAAACATTTTGCATTCTTTACATACTTTTCTCATTTTTTCTTCTTAACTTCCTTTGACCATGATATTGCTCCAAGGTATGGTTGTCTCATAGTTAAACCAATTTTTGGCTCTTTTATATTTTTATAACTTATTGCGATTATTCTTGCCTTGCATAAATCTTTTACTTTAAGATTCTGCTTTGTCTCTTTTCCAGATAATAAACCTGATTTGCTGAAAGTAACATAATCATCCATTGTTTGTCCTATATGAATCATGCCGTCTATGGGTCCAAGATTTATGAAAGCACCAAAATCTGTGATATCTGTTATTTCTCCCAGGGAAATTTCTTGTATTTCTGGTTTAAATGTTAGTATCTTGAAATTTGTATCATAATAAGCTCCGCCGTCTCCAGGAATAATTATTCCTTCTCCTATGTTGATTATTTCACTCACCCCTATAGCTACGCCCAAATCCTTGCTTATAAAGATTTCAAACTGATCATTTAACTGCCTCGTTATTGAACCATCTATATCCTCCTTGAAGTATTTAGGATCAATTCTCACATGGCTTCTTATTTCAATTTCATAAAACATTTTTTTGTAATATCAAATATTTTTTTTGTTTTATCCTTATTATCGGAAATCCTAAATTTTTTATTAATTCCTTGTCATTTGTTGCTATTATATAGTTTTCCCCATTTAGGCTCAAAATATCTTTATCAACATACGAATTTTTGCTGTTTATAACTTTTATGTTTTTTTGTTTTATGATTTCCAATGTTAATTTTCCGAATTTTTTATTTTCAAGCTCTTTTAATGTTCCCTCAAAAATGCATAATTCATAATTAAATTTGCATATTCTTTCTATTTCTGAAATGAAATCTATTTTAAATTTTAAGGATGATAATAGAAAATTTGTGTCAAGTATTATATTATACATTTATGTTAGTCAAATAATAAAATTTATAAAGTAATGTTCTTATTTTAAAGTTATGTTCAACAGAATTGTAGAGGGGAAAATTGTATATTTTCAACCATTTATTAGTTTGAGTTTGTCTTCATCTGGATTATCTGGAAAATTAGAGGAATCTTTGGAATTATTTTATTTGAAAACTGCTGATTCAGAAAATTTTAGTTTTTATGTTCCTTTCGATAAGTTTGAGAATGTTAGGCTTTTACAGGAAGTTAGAGTCGAAGTGGGATTGAATGATAGATTAAACTCAATAATTCTCGATGGAGTTAAGTATTTAAGAGCAGGGAAGGTTGAATTTATAAAATCTTTATGTTAATATGACTTGCTTATAATCTTTGATTTATCGCTAAGAACATTAAAATTATTTTTTACAAAACAAAAAGTTTATAAATAACTTAGGCATACTATTTATCAATGTGTTCTAGTTGAATCAAAAATGGAAAAAGAGAAATTAAAAACGGGAACTACCATCGTTGGGGTGGTCGGGAAGGATTGCATAATATTAGGTGCTGATAAGAGGGTTACACTAGCAGGAAGAATAGTTGTTGATAAAAGATTTAACAAGATACTGCAGGTGAATGAGAATATATTGGTTGCAATGAGTGGTTCTGTGTCTGATGCACAGTTATTAACAAAATACTTGAGGGCTAACTTGAAATTAAATGAACTAAGAAGAAACAGGAGAAATGATGTGAAAGAATCCGTTAATTTTCTGTCAAGCGTAATATATGGATCTGCAAGACAATATATTCCGGCAATAGTTGGTTTTTTGGTTGCAGGCAGGGATGAAAAAGGAGTTCATTTGTATGAAGTTGGAATTGATGGTTCTATCATAGAATATGAAGATTACATTGCAGATGGTTCAGGAATGATGTATGCCACAGGTACTTTTGAAGCAAATTATAAAAAAAACATGACTCCTCAGGAAGCTATGAAGTTGACAGTCCAAGCAATTAACTCGTCAATGCAAAGAGATGCAGCTTCAGGAAATGGAGTGGAAGTTTATCAAGTAACAAAGGAAGAGATAAAAAAAGTTTTTGATAAGGATATAAATTCAGTAATTTCAGCATAATTTCTGATTAAGGAGTTAAATTAGTAGAATGCCAGATATATTAAAAGAAGTTTTAAAGTTCATTCCAGATAATACAGCAGTTTCTGATTCTGTGTTTGAAGGAGCAAATATAGTTCTTTATACAAAAAAGAAGGAATTTTTCCTGAATAATAATGGATTGATCAAGGAGATAGTTGATAATATAAAAAAAAGAGTTGAACTAAGGCCTGATCCATCAATTGTTATGGATGTAGAAAAGGCTGAAGATTTAATAAGAACGTTAATTCCTCAGGATGCAGGATTATCTCAAATTTTGTTTGATTCACAAAGATCAATTGTTGTTATAGAAGCAGAAAAACCAGGAGTTGCAATAGGAAAAAACGGAGAGATACTAAGACAAATTAAAGAAAAAACATTATGGGTTCCTGAAGTTACAAGAACACCTTCGATAAAATCAAAATTAACTGATCAAATAAGAGCAGTTTTGTTTGAAAATAATGATTATAGAAGAAAATTCCTTCATAAGATAGGAAAAAGAATTTATGATGGATGGACTAAAGAGAGAAGATCTGAATGGGTTAGAGTAACTTTTTTAGGAGCAGCAAGACATGTTGGAAGATCATGCATGTTATTACAAACTCCTGAATCAAAAGTATTAATGGACTGTGGAATTGATATTGCTTCACAGGATGAATCCTTTCCCATTCTTGATGTTCCTGAATTTAATTTGAATGAACTTGATGCTGTGATATTAACTCATGCTCATCTTGATCATTCTGGATTATTACCTTATTTATTTAAAATGGGTTATAGGGGACCTGTTTATTGTACTTTGCCAACAAGAGATATTGCGGCTTTACTTGGTTTAGATTATATCTCAATAGCACAAAAAGATGCAAGAGATTCAATATTCTCAAGCGGTGATGTGAAGGAAATGGTAAAACATACCGTAATTCTTGATTATGGAGAAGTAACTGATATAACTCCTGATCTAAGAATAACTTTTTATGATGCAGGTCATGTTTTGGGAAGTGCAATGGTTCATATTCACATTGGAAATGGCTTGCACAATTTGGTTTATACTGGAGACATAAATTATGAGGATTCTAATTTATTACATAAAGCAGTAACAAAATTCCCTAGGCTTGAAACCATAATAATGGAAGCAACTTATGGGGGAAAAGATGACAACCCTCCAACAAGAAAAGAGTCCGAAGAGGAATTAGTAAAAATAATAAATGAAACCATTGAAAAAAAAGGAAAAGTGTTAATTCCTGTTTTAGGAGTTGGAAGAGCACAGGAAATTATGCTTATAGTCGAGAAATATGTAAGAAATAAACAACTTCCTGAAATTCCTGTTTATGTTCAGGGAATGGTATGGGATGTTACAGCAATACATACTGCGTATCCTGATTTCTTTAACATTAATGTAAAGAAGGCAATATTTCATAAAGATGAAAATCCGTTCTTAAACAAAATATTCAAGCATGTTGGTTCACAAAAAGAAATGATGGAAGTAATTGAAGGAGGTCCTTGTGTAATTTTAGCAACATCTGGTATGATGACGGGAGGAGCTTCTGTTGAATATTTCAAAGCATTGGCAGATTCTGACAGAAATACAGTTGTTCTTGTTTCTTATCAGGGACCTGGTTCTTTAGGAAGAAGATTAGAAAATGGAGACAAGGACATAAGAATGAGTGAAAATGAAGTTGTAAAAGTAAAATTAAATGTTCATATATTAAGAGGATTTTCAGGACATTCTTCAAGAGATCAGCTTATGGATTTTGTAAAAATGCTTGAACCAAGACCCAAGAAAATAATATTAATACATGGTGAAAGCTCAAAATGTTTAGAATTAGCTTCTGCGATACACAAACAATTTAGAATTGAAACTATAGCTCCGAGAACATTGGATACAATAAGGATTAGATGATATGCTAACTATAAAAACATCATTGAAACAATTTAGGGGAAAAGGAATTGGTTTGGTTTGTGAAGAATTTGTCAAAAAAGATTAAATAATATGGAAATACGATTTAAAAGTGGATTTTTTCTTTGATAAAAAAAATATTCCAAAGGAAATGAAAGATTTTTTTGATAAGTATGTTGTAGATGGCGGAAAAAATAAACTTTTCTGCTGTCTAGATAATACCAGATTTATGAACCATTCTAAAAATCCGAATATAAAAAGTTTAGGAAAAAGGAATGAAATCACAAAAGATGGAATTGCAATAAGAAATATAAATCCAGGTGAAGAAATAACAATAGATTATGAAGAACTTGAAGACGTTCCAATTGATTTCAGAGCAATTAAATAAGAATAATAACAAATAAAAATATTTTTAAACCACAATTTTCTATATTTTTACATGGAAATTGAAAATGTTCCCAAACATATAGGGATTGTGCTTGATGGTAATAGGCGGTTTTCTAAAAAATTAATGCTCAAACCTTGGATGGGTCATGAATGGGGAGAAAAAAAAATAGAGAAGCTTTTTGAATGGTGCAAGGAATTTAAAATAAATGAGTTAACACTTTATACTTTTTCAATACAAAATTTCAATAGACCAAAAGAAGAATTTGATTATTTGATGAAATTATTTTATGATTCTTTTGAAAGAATAAAAAATGATCCAAAGATTAGAGATATAAAAATAAGTTTTATTGGAAGAATAGGCATGTTTCCTGAAAAAGTAAGGGATTCAATGCTGGAATTGATGGAAAAAACAAAGAATAACAAACCTTACTTGATGAATTTTGCAATGGCTTATGGGGGTCAAGAAGAGATCATCGATGCTGTCAAGAAAATTTCTGAAGAGATTAAAAAAGGTAATATGAATATTAGTAAAATAAATGAAGAGAACTTTAAAGATTTTTTATATTTGAAAGATTCACCTGAATTAATTATAAGAACTGGTGGAGAAAAAAGAACTTCTAACTTCTTGAACTATCAGGCATCTTATTCAGAGTGGATATTCCTTACTAAGCTGTGGCCTGAATTTGAAAAGGAAGATTTTGTCCTATGTCTTAGGGAATATGCTGACAGGGAAAAAAGATTTGGAAGATAAGGTTTATATATTATATTTTTATTCTTTAAATTTACGCACCGGTAGTTCAATGGCTAGACTATGTTAAATATTAATATGGAGCTAAAATGTTGGCCTTCCAAGCCGATGATCTGGGTTCGAATCCCAGCCGGTGCATTTATTTATACCAATATCTTGATTTATACCAAGATTCTGCAAGAACAGAGACTTTTTCTTTATTGGTCAGACCTACCTCATTGTTTATTTTGAATATGTCATAATTACTTTTGCATTTATCAAGTAATTTTAATGATGTTAACAATATAATGTTTGAAAACATTTTTATTCCTTTTTCCTTTTTTGGTATTTGTTTTATATATTCTAGAGATGGTTGTTTATATTTCTTAGCATCTTTTGTTAATTCTTCAAGAACAAGCAGTGCTTTCTCAGAATTTTCAGGATTGAATAATTCTTCCAGACTAAGGTTATGCCTTCTTAATAACCCTTCTGGGATATAAGTTCTATTCACACTATTTTTATTATTTCTTAAGTAATCCTCTTTTGACCCTTTTATTATGTTAACTTTCTGCAACAAAAGCCCAAAATCATTTGATAAACTTAACATTTTATGATGTTCTTCATTGTTTATGTGATTGTAAAATAGATACATATCAGTCAGAATTTTTCCAACCATACCTGCAACATAATGGCAATAATCATCCTGGTCATGAATAGTTATTATTCTTTTTTCAAGATATTTTTCCATACCTGTAGTCATTTCATTTATGTCATTTATGAAATTTCTTCTGTACACAATCCCTATCCTTCCAAACAAGTCTAAAATAACATTTGTGTTTGCAATCAGTTTTTTCTCATGAGGTGTGAGATTTGCCTCTTCTTCAAATCTTGATATAAACCGTTGAATATTTATCTTTTTTAACAATAAAAATTCCCTGTACATATCAAAACATTCTTTTTTTACTTCTATTGGTAGATTTGAATCTTCTATAGTATCTGCCATTTTTAACATCAAATAGAGAGTCATATTTGTATCTCTTGTATCTTTTGGCAGGAATCTTGAAGCAAGGCAGAAATTTCTAGATATTCCTGAAAATAAATCCCATCCTTCATTTAGGCTATTATTCATGAAATTTGTGTGTTTACACTTATTAAATATATTACTAGTTTAAATCAGATATTTTAAAAACAATAGTTTGTTTGTATATGTATGGAAAATGTAGCAGTATTTTGTGCTCATAGCGATGATGAGCTTATTGGTGTTGGGGGAACAATATTAAAATATTCTAAAAAATATCACATTATCAAGGTCATATTCTCATCTGGAGAACTATCTTCTCCTCATCTGAAACAAAGTCACATAATTGAAGAAAGAATAAAAGAATCTGAAAAGATAAGCAGAAAAATTGGCATTAAGGAGAATATTTATTTTCATCTCATGGATCAAAAATTAAGCAAATTCTCTGATGATGAGGGAATTATAAACAAAACAAAAGAAGTTATTGAGAAATACAAACCTGTAAAAATATTTACACTGACCTCAATAGATCCCCATAATGATCACAGGGCTGTGAACAAAATTGTTATGAATGTTTTAAAGGAATTAAACTACAAGGGAGAAATATATGGTTATGAGGTATGGAACATAATCAAGCTGGATGAACCAATTGTTTATGAGGATATAACTATATTTATGAAGAAAAAAATTCAGCTTATGAAAGAATTTAAAACACAGTGGTTTTATATCTATACTTTATTGATTCCAACTTATATAAGGGCTTTTTTGAATGGAAGAAAAATAAAAGTTAAATATGCAGAGAGGTTTTTTAAGCTATAATGAAATACTTGTTCATAATAACTGGAATTGCATATGGCCATCTGACACGAGAGGAATCCATTGTTAATAAAATAAAAGAGCTTGACAAAAAAGCAGAGATCATTGTAGCTGGCTATGAAACCTCTTATAAATATTTTAAAAATAATTACAAAGTATTAAGACTAAATTCAATTGTATTTCCAGATTCTGGATTTAAATTTGGAATAACAAGATTTGTTTATAAAAATTATAATTTTATATTTAATTCAATTAGAAATATAGTTTCAATGAATAAATTCATCAAGGATTTTAAGCCTGATTTTGTAATATCTGATTGGGAGCCTTTTGCATTGTTTGTCAAAAATAGCAATTTTGTTTGGAATTACAAATCCAAATATTCAAAGACTAATAGTTTACCTTTAATCATCCAGAAAATATTCCTTAATTTTGGTTACTTTATTGCAAGAATCTTAAAAAAGAAAATTTTACTTCCTTCGTTAAAGAAAGATAAAAATGTAAAAAATTATACATATTTTGGATTAATATTAAGAAAAATACCTGATGAAGTCAAACCTCTTGAAAAATATAAAAATTTCATAATTGTCATGATTGGAGGCTCAAAGTATGGCTTAGAACTGGCAAAAAAAATAAAAAATATTTCTAGTAAGTTTAATGAGAAATTCATATTTTTTGGATATAAGTGCAAAAGTAAGAATTGTATTGGTTACAAGGAGTTCAAAGATGATTATTTGAGCTATTTAAAATCCTGCAAAGCTGTAATAAGCTTAGGTGGATATTCTGGAATTTCAGAATCAGTCTTTTTTAGGAAGCCAAATCTAGCATTCCCAATAAAAAATCTTCTTGAGCAGTATACTTCTGTTGAAGAATTCAAGGATTACATAGAAATTGGCAGTATAAAAAGCTCTGAAGAAGAGCTTGAAGCAAAAATAAGAACTTTTTTAACTAATTTGGATGATATGAAGAAAAAGTTAAACACCCTAAATTTGAGCAATGGCGCTGATGATATTGCAAGATTTATTTTTAAAAAAGCTAAATCATCTCCATATAAAGTACCATGATAAAAATGCAATTATAAATCCAATAACATATCCCAAAGGTACAATCTTTTTTCCATTCATTCTTATCCAAGGGTAATAATCAGAGAATTTAGTGTATAACTCACTTAATCTTACTACAGGATTAACCACATACCACATGAAATCTTCAATTACCATTCCTGAAGAATATGCGCTAATAATTATTCCAAACAATTTAAAATCCCATCCATATATTATGAAAGGTATGGTTAAAAGAAAAGGATACATAACACAGTAAAGATAAAAATGATATCTTGGAAATGTGTATTTTCTAAATTTCATAGTCCATCCAAATTTATGCTTGTTCCATGCATCTCTTCCCTCAACAGAAGATTCCCAAAAAGAATGTGCTATCATGGCAATATAAACCCAAATAAAAATAAGCAAAACATTCATGCACAAGGGAAGTCTTTTTATTTTATAAAACTTTCTTTGATTAGTTATATCTGAACATTGAATAGTGATTTAAGTAATATTCCGATGCCAAAACTTATTGTAGCTATTGTTAGTGAAATTATTGCCATCTCCAAAAATCTTTTCCAGAAATTCAAACTTTTTGCAGTTGTTATATAAAATGTATATCCTAAGATTATGAGTATTGCAGTTGTCAGCATTATTGCCAGAGACAAATATACATTGCTAAAGATTAGATAAGGGAGTATGAGCAATGCAACCGTGGATATGTAAGCTACTCCTGTGTATAGTGCAGATTTCCCTGGATTTTTATTTTTATCTTCCCTTGATGACAAGTATTCGGATGCAGCCATTGACATTGAAGCAGAAATTCCAATAATCAATCCTGTAAGTGCAATTATATTTGGATTTTGCAATGCCAAAGTCAAACCTGCAAGAGCTCCAGTCAATTCAACAAGAGCATCATTCAATCCAAGAACTATTGAGCTTGCATATCCCAATCTTTCCTCAGATATCATATCAATCAACTCTTTTTCATGTTTTTGTTCATCGTTTATTATTGAGCTGAATCCTGGAAAAATCTTTTTTAATTCAGAATGGTTTTTGAATATCGCTTGTTCTTTCTTTTCCATCAATTTTAAACTAAATATCAATCCAAAAATGTGGGAAAGCAAAATATATAAGTGAGTTTTGAAAATGTTTGGTTTTATTTCTCTTTTGGTCAGGTTTCTTAGCAAATAATAATGTCTTAACTCATCATCTGCAATTTTCTTAAGAATTTCCTTATTATTTTCGTTCTTTGATCTTTCTGAAAGACTGAGATAAACTTTATGTTCAGTAATTTCATTTCTTTGTGATATCAAAGCTGAACGGAGTGTGTTATTATCCATTGTGGTATTTTAACTTTTATTATTTATATATTTTGTTAATTTTTCATATGGAAAAGTTTTTAAACAAAACAATAGTGTAAAAAAGCGATTAATTAAAAAAATGGTTAATGGTAATAACAGTAATGGAAAACGAGTTAGCATATCTATAGGTCCTGTATCTAGCCTTGAGGAACATGTTAGACCTGACTGGTGGAATAAAGGTGTTTTTAATTCTAATTATTTAAAAACCGATGGAGATGTAGTTGATGATCCTAATATTACTAGACAGGAAATTGATTATTTTTTAAGCATATTAAATTCATCATTAGATGATAAAATTCTAGATTTATGCTGTGGACAGGGCAGACATTCTCTTGAGTTAACTCGAAGAGAATATAAAAATATAGAAGGTTTAGACAGGTCGCATTATTTAATTCAGAGAGCAAAAAATACCGCTAAAAAAGATGGATTAAACATCAAGTTTAGAGAAGGAGATGCTAGGAAATTAAGCGGTTACCAACCAGATGATTTTGACATTGTAATGATTCTTGGAAATAGTTTTGGATACTTTGAGACTAGACAGGATGATTTAAATGTTTTAAAAGAGGTCTCAAGAGTTTTAAAACCTAAAGGAAAAATATTGCTTGATATTACTGATGGTGATTATATAAAAAAAAATCTTCGATCAAGATCATGGGAATGGATTGATAAAAAGCTATTTGTAGCAAGAGAACGTTCTTTATCAGACAGCGGAGAAAGACTTATATCAAGAGAGGTCATTACTCATATAGAAAAGGGTGTTATTGATGATCATTTCTATGCAGAGAGACTTTATAATGAGAAAGGATTGCAAAAACTTTTGGAAGAAGCAGGTTTTAGTAATTTTTATTTGCATAATTCTATATCTCCAGATTCCCTGAGAAACCAGGATTTGGGAATGATGGAAAAACGTTTAATTGTTACTTCAGACATAAAAAAAGAATTTACTCCCAGAAGAGTTAAAAAATTATTAGAAACAAAAACCGTTGCAGTTATTATGGGAGACCCACATAAACGAGATTATGTGAAAGGAGAATTTGATCAAGATGATTTTGAAACAATTGATTTCTTAAAAAAAGCTTTAGGAGAAATAAAAGGTTATAATTTTGTTTATCTTAATGACCACAACACTTTGTTAGAAGATTTAAGGAGATTAAACGGAAAATTAACTTATGCTTTTAATTTATGTGATGAAGGTTTTGGAAATGATCCGACAAAGGAGCTTCATGTTTCTGCAATATTAGACATGTTAGGAATACCCTATTCAGGTGCAGGACCACAGTGTTTGGCTCATTGTTATGATAAGTCTTTGGTTAGAGGCGTAGCGAAAGAAATGGGAATATTAGTTCCAGAAGCATTTCTTGTGAAACCAGGAGAATCTAAAATTGAAATTCCAGAAGGAACTTTTCCAGTAATTATCAAACCAAATTTTGGAGATTCTAGTTTTGGAATTACTCAACACTCTGTGGTAAATAACCCTGATCAACTTGTGAGCACAATTTCAGAAATTAGAAACCAGTTTGGTTATGAAAAACCAATGCTTGTCGAGGAATTTTTACAGGGAAAAGATTTGACAATAGGAATAATAGGAAATTTACCTTCTTTTTATGATATAGTAGGTATAAGTGAAGACGATTATTCTGAACTGCCTTCAGAACTGCCAAAGATATGTGGTTATGAAGCTAAGTGGGATCCTAAATCGCCCTATTCAAAAATCAAGACTATTAGGGCAGAATTAACTAGTGAACAAAAAGATAGAATAATAAATTCTTCATTGGAATTGTGGCAAAGATTGGATTTTAGAGATTATGGAAGATTTGATTGGAGATTAGATAGTAATGGAAATCCAAAACTTCTTGAGGCAAATCCAAACCCTGGATGGTGCTGGGATGGTCATCTTGCTAAAATATCTAAGTTCAAAGGAATAGAATATTCTGAGATGCTTTCAATGGTATTGAAGGCAACAGAACAAAGATATAACGGTCTGTTACATGCGTATAAAACTGTTGTTAACGCAGCTTAGAGAAGTTTATTTTTATTTTTTCCGGAATTTTCAATTTTTTCTTTTTTAGGATTTCATTCTTTTTTATCATTATATTAAACTGATTCA
>Ga0209542_10014504_pt1 | contig 13406 bp, 10 predicted proteins | sample RifCSPhighO2_01_FD_184028 | JGI IMG/M metagenome (GOLD analysis project Ga0209542, IMG submission 184028) | Soil microbial communities from Rifle, Colorado - Rifle CSP2_plank highO2_0.1 (SPAdes) (version 2) | ecosystem: Environmental > Terrestrial > Deep subsurface > Rock core/Sediment ... | reverse complement strand
CAAAAATTTCCCTTACTCGCGTAATACCATTTGAGTGTAATCCATTGCTTTTTATTCCAATCAGAATATCGCCAACTCGGCATTGATTTTCAGGGAAATTTTTCACAAAACCGGAAACAGTAATACTGATGTCCATACCAGGCATATCGGAATGAATAGATGTTTCTCCGCCGGTCATAACGATTTTTCTTTTGCGGCATTCCTTTGCCAATTCGCGTACAATAGCGAGTATCGCCTTGTGGTCGTCCTTCGGCAATACGATGTGATTTTGGAGCGCGTAAGGCGTCGCGCCGACCATAGCAAGATCGTTGAGATTCATCGCCAAAGCGTCAAGAACTGCGTTTCGAAAACTTTTCTTGCGCCAATGATAAAATCCTTTCGTCCCGATTCCGTCAGTGTGTTGTACCTCGGGAAATGAGATTTTCCTCTCAAAAACCGGATACAATCCTTTTTTGACTTTCACATACGGACTGCTCCATGTGCTTTCAATAAGCAAGAGGATTCTGTATTTATATGGTTTTGTCGGATTATACATGGCTAAATTATAGAAGCAGATTTCAATCCTATTTTAGCATTTTTTCTTTGTGCCGCGCAAAAAATCAGAGCGAGGACGGCGCGGGATTCCTCCCCCCAACCCCCTCCTCCCGCGCCGTCCGAGTTCCGCATTTCGCCCCGCCGACTGCCCAGAAACTTCTTGGGCAGAACCCCGAAAGAAAAACACTCTTTCCTTTTTCAAAAAGAAATCCACCCCCGCCAAATCAGAAATGCAAGGAGTGTTTTTCTTTCGGGGTTGCCGAGTGAAGCGAGGCGGTGGCGGGGCGTTCGTCGGGCGTACGATTTAGTTTCAAGCCACCACGCGCTCCGCGCGTGCCTCATTCGGGGTTCTGCTGGAAATGAGTCCGAACTTTTTGATATAATGACCACAATTGTCCGCTAATTGGAACACAGGATAACCCTGTAATCTCTTAGCACATAGATAATCCAATGGTGCATTGAGCGTCGCTTGAACTATTTGTTTGTCTTTAATTACAAGTTTCTCAAAGAAAGAACGAGCAATCAGTACCCGTAAATCATAGGGTGCTTTTTGGTAGGCACGATAACAATTATTTGCGAGTGCTAATGACATCTCAACCGTTCTCACCATTTTAGCAATACTCATTTCAACTTTTTCTAGTTGATCATTGAGTATTTTTTCTTCTGATATAAAAAGGATATTTTCCTGATCATATGTGTCATCATCAATTTTTCCTTCAAGATTTTTGTGGAGCAATGCACGTTTCTTTTGACGACTGTTTTCAATCCGTGTGATAAGCGACTTTCTAATCTGTTCGTACATTGCCTCGTCTTTTTCAAAAATTTTCTTTAATTTTAACCTCACTTTTTGAACTACACGTTCCGGCAATTGTGCCAACTTTATCAATTTCTCAAACTGCACTTCTAGCTCATTTATATCAATTGCTCTTTGTGAACAAGTAACACGGTTTATACTTATTTTCTTTTGGCAGGAGTAAAAACCATAGTGCTTGCCGTTGCTACTCCTATGGTAACCGGCAGTCCATCGGCTTCCACACTCGCCACAAACGGCAAGGCCGCGTAAAAGGAAGTGATGCTTACGTTTCCTATCCGCACCTAGATTATGTGCATACATAACCGATTGTACTGCTTCAAAAACATCACGAGAAATAATTGGTGGGTGTTGTGCATTTTCAACGGTAAATCTTGGTTTCTTTCTAGGCCAGTCGTAAGCACCGATGTAAAACTTGTTTTTCAGCATGTTCTCAACAAAACTTGGCTGTAATTGTTTGCCTTGTTTTACTAGAAAACCTTCTCCTTGAAGCTGTCCGGCTAATTGCCGGATACCATATTGTCCAGTTGCGTAGAGCATAAAAACACGTCCCACCCATTGTCTTTGGCTTTCATCTACTTCAATCCATGCGTGCACTTTTCCAGTGCTTACTTTTTCTTGAACATTACGATAACCAAAAGGTGCTCTTGTTGGCCAGATACCATCCTTTGCCTTTTTAGCCATATTTAATTTTACTCTGCGAGCATTTTGAGTTGACGAAAACTCTGCGGTTGCTGAAAGTATACCCTCAAGAAATTGACCTTCCGGACTTTCATCAATTGCTGTTTCTGTTGCTGAAATGAACTTGATCTCATGTTTCTTCAGCATCTGTTTAATCATCGCAAAGTCCATCCTATCCCTCGCCAAACGACTTAGATCGTAAACAATAATTGCTCCAACGTTTTTGTCTGTCTCGCAACGGGTTATCATGTCCAAGAGAGCTGGTCTATCCATTGTCCGAGCACTCTCGCCTTTGTCCGTGTAAAGGTCTGTCGTTTCATCAAAATCATAGTTGTGAGTTTTTAGGCACTCCAAACATTTCTCTTTTTGGGTGGGGATAGCAATGCCTTTCTCTGCTTGTTTATCGGTTGATACCCGAAGATATATTAGTGCCTTCTGCATAAGTTATCTAGTTTATCACTATTTTATTTTTGAAGATATGACCACCAATAGGGGGTATGGTAAAAAAGTAGCATTTTTGCACATTAGTGATTTTGTTATCACTCCTTCTTCTTTTATTTATAAGAAATTTCTGGATTTTCTCTCTCTTATTATTTACGAAGTAAATAATAAGAGAAGTCTATGGAAGTACTCTGTGCCGTACTATATGTAATAGTTTGGCGGTTTTGTACAAACTTGTTGTTCTTTTTGTCCAAACTTGGTTGGCTATTTCATCCCAACCTGGGGATTATTTTCTAATTAGCATGACCAACTTGTTTATATCTATCCTGAAATGCCTTTTAGCCGGTATGCCAAGAAGTCTAACTTCTAAGACCCCTTTTTCTTTAGCGATCTTGATAGCTCCTTCTTGTTCTCGGCGAGATAAATACGTTTCTTCCTGCATTTCTTTTATGGTTTTATAAATCCACTCTCCTTTCCTGCCCTTACCGTACCAGTACAATAATTGTCCCACAAAAATACCAGCTTTTGCTGAACCTAAAGCCTTAGCTAGACTAGCGTGATAAGCAATCACACCGCGTCCTAATATTTCATAAATTGCTTTTTGGTAGCTTTTCATTTGGTTCTACTTTTCCCCTGATTTTATCCTCACTGTCCAAAACTAAATGCCTTGCTATTGATGCGATCGCAAAAGCAAGTCCATCCGTAAAAAGCTCTTCCATTTTTTCTTTTTCTTCGGCTGGCTTTTCCACGAAAATATCCCCAAGTAGTAGCCCCGCGACTTGAGGGTATTTTGGTGGGGCTACTGCTTTTTGCTCAACAAAAAAGCCAGGTAACAAACACATCAGCACATATAAAAATATGCGGGGATGTGTTCACTACCTGGAAGCTTAGAGGTATTGCGTTGGTTCAACGATGTTGCCGAAGCGTATGTTGTTATCCAAGCGTCACTATGTTATCTCCTTTCAGTTACTGCTTATCCAGCAGTAAGCGTGCAGTAAACACCTAACTATTTTGTGCCACCTGGGAAGTGGCAACTTTTTATACTCTACTTTTATCAAACTCGGAGTTGATGTCAATAGGGTAGAAAATAAATCGGGCTCGCCGTTCACGTTTTCACGCTACTTGGCGAGCCCTTGATGTGACTACTTCTTGCTGACGTCGAAGACGGGAGTGGCACCACTGCCACCGGCGACGAAAGTGCATCCGCCTTTCAGGCAGACTTCCTTCTGCATCTTGATCGCCTCAAGAGAGACGAACTGTTCGGTGCCCAAGCCCATCTCTTTGCGATAGGCATTGTCTGACACTGCTCGCTGTCTCTCCGCCGCTTCACGTTTCAACTCTGCAGCAAGACGTTGAACTTCGGTCTTCTGCAATTGCTCCTGCCGGGCTGTCTCAACCCGTTGTTCCTTGATCTCGTTTGGCGGATTGGCTCGACCGATGGTAATGTCGATGAGCTCGACAGGCAGCTTGATCCTTGCAAACTCTCCTCGCATCTCTACCTCAATCTGCTCGTCGATTTGCTCGATTGTCGACTTCCCACTGCCTTCAGTTGTGTCACTGACCATCTCGCTCATCCCATAGTTCTTGACAGCTCGACGGACAGCCCGTTCCCACGGTTTGAAGACGTTGTTGGAGTACCATGCCGGTGCCGAGTACTTCTCGTTCCACTGAACGTCTTGCACGCCGAACTCGGTAGCGAGTCGCACCGGATCAGTAACTCTGATACGCATCGCTGCGTTGAAGTCGAGAGGTACGTTGTCTTTCGAGAACATGTCGTCGATGACCATCGTGAACTGGATTGGCTTGACGTCGACGTACCACAACTGTGTAGACCATGCAAACCACTCACGACCAGTCTGCACCGGCTGCTGTCTGACACCACCATCCCCAAAGAACCAGGGCTTTTTGACAGCCACAGCAACCTGACCAGGGTCAGGTGTCGCAGCGTGGCAACCCGTGAGAAGAGCCGCCACAACAAGCAACATCGCCACCGATGTGAGTCTTTTCATTTTCTGTCTCCCTCCTATTTGAGGCATAGGTGCCTTGTTTACGAACAGACCTTACCGTGCGGTTATATTATATCATATATCTACTACCTTTGCAATAGTCGAAATTTTTTCATATTTTCGAGATTTTTCAAGCCAAATTGGGGGGGGGTCGCTTGTAATCAAACAGAAAAAAATGGTTGCATTTGCTTATAGCAATTTTCTATCAAAATCATTTGATATTTGCTCATTTTTTGTGGTAAACTCTGGATGTACTCAAATAGTGACCACGAAAGCCCACCGAGTCAAACTCGGTTTCGAGTTTGTGAGGTAGCCAAGTTAGACTTGGCACAAAATTATATTATTTTGATTTGGTAGTTTTGGTGTGCATGACAAGGAGGGTTGCCAAACTTGTGCCTCCTCTCATTCTGTGATATAAAATGTAAAAAGTTTCTCCTTAAAAAATTAAAGGAGTTAATAATTGGATACGCCCCAAAAAGCACGAAGGTTCTATAATAACTCTCCACAATATGAAGAGTTCCAGAAATCCGAAGGTTGGCAAGTCCCCAAACTACTAGTAGCACTTACTATGCCTTATTTGGATGGTAGTAAGCGTATTGCTGACATTGGTTGTGGTCCAGGTCTTGTAGGTAAAGAGCTTGACCGTGTAAACTGGAGGGGTGCGCTTATTGGAGTAGATATTGCTGAGCAACGGTTGAGAGAAGCTGCCCAAAAACCAAGTTATAATTTTTGTATTCAAGCTGATGCCTATCGACTCCCGTTTTGCGATCAAGTGTTCGATGTCGTATTATCAAGCGCAATGGTTGGACTGACGAATTCAAATTCAATAAGAGAAATGCTAAGAATACTAAAATTAGGTGGATTTTTTGCTTGCGCTACTGGAGAGATCAAGAGCAAGGATTGGTGTCGAAAACGTTTTCAAGAAGCAAAACAGTATTTAGAAAAATTATCGGGTGCACGAATTCTCTGTTCTCAAGATTTGGGAAGTGGCTATACAAATGAATACGATGATGAACACTACGTCTATTATCTTTTAAGGAAAAATTAAAGCCGAGTTATCTTGGCTTTTTATATAAAAATCCTCTCATACGCCTCAAACAATAATCTATAATTTTTGAAAGAGTCCAAGTTTATACTACTTTTTATGTATTCAAACATTGTCCGATTAAGTCCACAAATTTAAAATCGCCAACTAGTTGGCGATTTTGGCGAAGCGTTCATCGCTTCTTGCGATTCTGTCGGAGTGGACTTCTCTAGGGGTCAAAGGTTTGTCGTTATACATTCCGGCAACATAGATTTTACACTAAAACTAAACTTTTGTCCCCCTCACCTTTTGTGCGAAAGTCGTTTGCTACAAATTACCGAAGGCAATCGCACAAAAGGTGAGGGGTCTACAAGGCCTGAAGTTCTTTGAGGGTCTTTTCATAGAGTTGTACGGCTCTTTTGGCTTCGCCGTAGCGGAGAAAATAATTCATATCGTGCGCTAGCCGGTTGCGGATTTTATGGGCTTCCCACAACCCATCCAAAGTAACTATCTGACTTTTGTCTATGTTTTTCAGCCGGTCGCCCATCGTGTCGCCCGGATAGCCACTGGACTTTAAAATATAATCAACCAAGCTATCCGCCTCAATAACGGCAAATTTCCATTCGGCTTCTTTTGTTGAGTTCAGATGCTTTTGAATTTCGTCCCACCTTGAACCGAGAGGGCTTTCTTTTGCCGCTTCCGGCGGAACAATTATTTTAAGCAGATTGGCTCTTGTGCGCAGGAATTTGTCAGTTCTTATGAAGTTTATTATGAACAAGGAAAGCAGGATTAAAGACAAAAATCCGCTTGATATTTTCAAGTTACTGAAAATACCGATTGCCGCCGGACCGGAAACGTACCCGAAAAGCGTATCTAACTCAAGAGAGCCGATATGAAAATTGGATATGTTGTATATTGAGGCTAAGGTGTCGGATATTTCGTTGTCCATTTATAAAACTAGGAGTTAGGAAATAGCTTGTAGGAAATAGTTCTAGTAAGCTTAATAACTTCTTAATTCCTAATTCCTAATTCCTTCTCAAGTTGATATGCTGTTCTCAAAAGTGTTTCTTCGTCAAACGGTTTCCCTATCATTTGAAAGCCGACCGGCAGTCCGCTCTCTTTGCCAAGACCGCAAGGGATCGATATCCCCGGTAGGCCGGCAAGATTGACCGGAACAGTATAGATGTCTTCAAGATACAAAGCAAGCGGATCAGATAACTTCTCGCCTATTTTAAATGCCGTTGTCGGTGAGACCGGCCCGACTATTATGTCAACTCTGTTGGTTGACGGACCAAACGCAGAATCAAAATCGTTTTTTATTAGGCGCCTGACCTTCTGCGCCTTCAAGTAATAAGCATCGTAGTAACCGGAAGACAAAGCATAAGCGCCTATCATTATCCTTCTTTTTGGCTCCGGGCCAAACCCTTCTGCTCTTGATTCAAAATAAGTGTCAGTGAGGGTGTTGGCGGATTTTGATGAGTGGCCGTAACGGATACCGTCGAAACGAGATAAATTAGCCGATACTTCCGAAGGGACAATTATGTAGTATGTTGCAAGAGCATATTCAAAATTAGGGAGTGATATATCTACTATTTTGCAACCCAAACTTTCAAGCTTTGACATAGTATAGTTAACTTTTTCGGCTACTTCCAAACTTAACCCTTTTCCGAAAAATTCTCTGGGAACTCCCACCTTCAAGCCTTTTATATCTTTATCTATGTTTTTCGTATAATCAGGCACCCCCCTCTTTACTATTGTTGAATCAAAGTTATCGTAGTCGGCGATAGTATTCATTACTAATGCCCCGTCATATACATTTTTAGTGATAGGACCGATTTGATCCAGTGACGAGGCCATAGCTATCAGGCCATGTCTTGAGACCCTGCCGTAAGTTGGCTTTAAGCCGACCACGCCGCAGAAGGCCGCCGGTTGGCGTATTGAGCCACCAGTGTCAGAACCGAGGGCGAATACACAAAGGTCAGCGGCGACGGCGGCGGCTGATCCTCCTGACGAACCACCCGGAACCCTCGATGTGTCGCAGGGGTTTTTAGTGGGTCCAAAAGCAGAGTTCTCCGTTGATGTGCCCATAGCGAACTCGTCCATGTTTGTTTTGCCAAGAAACTGTACGCTGGCCGATTTTAGTTTTTTGATAACGGTTGCGTCGTATGCGGAAATGTAATTTTTTAATATTTTGGAACCGGCCGTGCAAACAATTCCATCAATAAGAATATTGTCTTTGATTGCGGCGGGAACGCCGGCAAGCGGCTTGCTATGATCTATAGTCGATGGTCTATAGTCTAGAGTCGAAAGGTAGGCGTTTAATTTTTTATTTTCTTTCTTTATTTTTTCCTGATAATGCTTGAAAATTTCTTCAGCCGAAAACTCCTTCTTTCGAAGGCCTTCTTGAATGTCACGGATTGTATAGTTTTTTGAGTTTTGAATTTTGGACATTAGGACTTGTTTAAAAATTAGAATTTCCGCAAGACCGATTTTACCTTCACAAATTGGTCTTGTCGGTTTGGTGCTTGGCCTATGAGTTTTTCGTTTAATTCTTTGTTCATCTCGAAATCCTTCCGATATCTGTCCTCTCTCAAAGCATTGACAATGTCCGTGGTCTGATATAATGGTTCAATGTTTTCCGTGTCTAACTCGTTGAGTTTTTTAACGTAATCCAAAATTGAGGAGAGTTCTTTTTTGAACCCCTTCTTTTCTTTAGCGGTTAATTTAATTCGCGCAAGTTGAGCAATGTGCCCTATCTCTTTATTGCTTAACATCAGTTTTTGTTTGGGTGGTTTATCTGGACTCGGGCCCAATTATTCTCATAACTTCTTCTGCTGTCGTGATGTCTTCGTTGATTTTGTCAATGGCAGACTGTCGCAAGCTTTTGTGTTTTTTTTGATCAAAAAAAGCTTGCATTTCCGAAGCAGATAAACCCTCAAGAATTTTTAGCTGAGTCTCGTTGTCAAATGGAATAACTTCAAAGATTCCTATTCGTCCGTAATATCCTATACTATGGCATAGGGAGCACCCATTTCTTAAAGAGTTGCTGGTATTAAGCTGGATATTTCCATCTTCATTCGAGGAATATAAGCGTGGCGATTTGCATTGAGGGCAAATTTTCCTTACCAGTCTCATTGAGATTACTCCCTTTATGGCGTGAGCCAGCACTGATCTTGGTATGCCCATCTCTAGCATTCTGATTATCAATCCGGGGACGTCGAAAGTATGAAAAGTAGTCAACACCAAAACGCCGGAAAGTGCTGCTTGAAAAGTTATGTGGGCAGTATCAGGGTCCCTGATCTCTCCCAGCATAATTATATTAGGGTCCTGCCTCGCGATAGATCGCATTGCTTTTGTAAAGTCCAGTCCGATGCTTTCTTTGACTTGGGATTGCCTTATATTAGGCATATTGAACTCTATAGGATCCTCAATAGTGATTATATTTTTATCTGGTGTGCCTATTGTGTTTAAGACTGAATATAAAAAACTAGTTTTACCAGAACCCATCGGACCCGTAATTAAGATAATACCAAAGGGGTGAGTTATTAGTTTTTGGACGGTAGTAAGCTGGTTAGGATCTAGACCCAAATCTTCTATTTTCATGACAATATCCTCTCGGTCTAAAATTCTTAGTACTACCGCTTCGCCGCGTACGGTTGGAAAGGTTGATACTCGCATATTGTGAAGCCGGTTTTGATGTCGAAATTCTAAGTGTCCGTCTTGAGGTAAGCGATACTCAGTGATGTCCAGTTGGGACAATACCTTAATACGCGAGATCGAGGCTTTCTCTAAGTTTTTGTCTAATTTATCAATTAAGTAAAGCAAACCGTCAATTCTAAAACGGACATTTAAATTAAAGTCTTCTGGTTCAAAATGTATGTCACTTGCCCGGTTTTCTATGGCTTTGATAAAAATACTGTTTACCAGACTAGGCACATCCTTATTTAGTTCAAAATTTTCGCTACTTTTAATCATAAGTATTTATTGGGACTGTATCTATTGTAATAAATTAAATAAGCATCCGTCTACTCCCTCACTCTGATCTATTGGCTACTTATCATTCAAAAAGCCTGGAACTAATTCTTGGGTTGTTAATCTGAATTATGTCCCAGGCTCCTTCGCCGGTCGTATACCGCCCAGAGGTTTTGACGACGGCGCAAGGCTTTGGCGAGGCGGACTGCCAATACAATAGGAGGTAGGATTGGTACGGGACTCCGCTCACTAATGCCACAATGTTACTATTTCAATATAGATAAAAATTCCTTTTCGGTGAGCGTCTTTATTTTCAGTTGCTTTGCCTTGTCGTATTTTGAACCGGGTTCGGAGCCGATGACTACGTAGTCAATATTTTTTGAAACGGATGAAGAAATATCGCCGCCAAGTTCTCGTATCTTATCTTTGGCTTCGTCTCGGCCAAGTGTTTCGAGGGTGCCGGTAAGTACGAATATCTTTCCGGCAAGTCTTTCTGAATTCAGCGATGTTTTTTCAATTAAAATCTCAACCCCTGTTTTCTCAAATTTATCAAGCAGTTTTTTGTTGTAAGGCCGCTGGAACCAGTCATAAATGCTTTTAGCAACGATAGGACCTATATCCGGAATATTCTGGAGTTCTTCTAAACTGGTATGTTCAAAAAAATAAATTAACTCCTTAATTTTGATTTTCCCGACTTCGTCTTGACTCGGTCGAGGACGGGTTAATTTTTGATTTTTGATTTTAGTTCGTACTTGCTTTGCAAGTACGAACGCTGTTTCTTCGCCAACGTGGTTGATACCAAGGGCGTATATAAACTTAGCCAGCGGAACCTGTTTTTTGTCTCTGATGGCGTTGACGGTATTCTCTGCGGACTTCCCAGCAAATCTCTCAAGATTAAGCAGATCTTCTTTCTTTAGAGTGAAAAGATCTGCGGCATCATGTATCAGGGCCGCGTCCATCATCTGGTCAATTATTTTAGGTCCGATGCCATCAATATCAAAAGCTTTTTTGGATACGAAATGGTATATCGCCTCTCTTCTTGTGGCAGGACAGCTCTTGTTAACGCACTTGTAAGCAACTTGATCCGCAAACCGTTCAACAAGCTCATGGCAAGCAGGACATTTTGAGGGCATATGAAATTCTTTTTCCTTCCCTGTTCGGAGCTCTTTTAGAACTTTTTTAACATCGGGGATCACATCGCCTGCCCTTCCGACTATTACCGTATCCCCTATCTTAAGTCCCAATCGGTTTATCTCATCTATATTGTGAAGTGTTGCGCGAGAGACCGTTGTCCCTCCAATACTTACTGGTTTTAACTTTGCGACAGGAGTAAGTACGCCGGTTCTTCCAACTTGAATAATTATATCTTCAACAACTGTTTCCGCTTCTTTAGGGGAAAATTTATAAGCGATCGCGCCTCTGGGAGCCTTGCCGACGGTTCCTGTTCGCTGGAACGATCTTTCGTCGTTGAGTATGACGACTACGCCGTCTATTTCATAGTTCAACTTATCGCGATGTTTTTCCCAGTAGTCCCTGAACTTTTGAACTTCGTCCAGATCTTTAGCAAATTTATTATGTGGGTTTGTTTTGAATCCCAGCGACTTTAATATCCGGTGCTCTTCTTCGTGGGTCTTTTGGCCAAGGTCAGTGATAATAGAGTAAGCAAACGAGTCCATATTGCGAGAGGCGGTTATCTTTGGGTCAAGCTGTCTGACAGATCCGGCGGCAAGGTTACGGGGATTAGCGTATGCCTTAAGACCGGCTTTTTCTTGTTCTTTATTTGTTTTTTCAAAATTCTTCTTGGTTATGAAAACCTCGCCTCGAACGACAAGTTGTTCGGGAATTTTTAATTTCGAATTTCTAATTTCTAAATTTAAAGGTATGGCGTCTACTGTTTTGAGGTTCTGGGTCACATCTTCTCCTATCAGGCCGTCGCCTCGAGTTGAACCGGTTTTCAAGAATCCTTTTTCGTACGTCAGCTCAATAGCCAGCCCATCAATCTTGAGTTCGCAATAATACCCTCCTTCGCTAAAGCTTCGGCGGGCGAGACCATGTTCTTTTGATCCAGATAAGACTTTGTCAAATCTTTTCTCCCATTCTTTCATATCTTTCGAGTCAAAAGCGTCGTTGAAAGATAGCATGGGTTTCAGGTGCTTTATCTTCTTGAACTCTTTGAGCGGTTTGCCACCCACTCTTTGTGTCGGCGAGTCAGGAGTAACGAGTTCGGGAAATTGCTGTTCCAAATCAAAAAGCTCCTTCTTTAAGGAATCCAGCGCTTCGTCCGATATCTTTTGCCTATCTAAAACATGATAGAGATACCGGTGATGGTTGATAACCTCCCGCAGTTTCTCTATTCTTTTCTTGGCCTCCAATTTCTCCATATTACCTAAATTTTAGTAGAAAAACCCTACCGTTTCAAGCTAGCGGATTGCGACTATTTATTGCGTCCAGTAAGTAATCGTATTACCTCTTCGTTGACAATTCCTGATTGGCTGCGGATTTAAAACACCCTCAAACCCCGAAGGAGAACAAGTTCCCTACGGGGCATGCTTTTGAAATTATTTTACCAAACCTGATACACAAATCCAAAAAGCGAAATCTGAAATGATGCGCCCCGCCACTATTTTTCTGGGGCAAAGGAGGCGGGGCGACGGACTCGTGAGCGCACAGGAGCGAGGTCTTGGGGAGGAATCCGCGCGGGCTTCGGCTTTCTTTTTTAAAAAAATCGGCGGCTAACTTTTTGATTCCAATAAGAAATACTCTATTTTGACTATTATATCAAAAAGATAGCGGTACTTCTTTCCAAGTCTTGCCTGACCACTCTTGAAATCCTTTTCCTTTAAATTCATGTAAAATGACACCACTTTTTGAAACTATACCCTCGTATTCCACTATTTGCTCGGAAACAACGACCTTGGGTAAAAGCGGATGAACTTTCAGTCCTGGGCTATCGCAATAAATCAATTTAGTAAAGAATTTTATTTCATATTCTTCGTTTTTCACAAAAAAACTATTTTTGATAGGAATTTTTATGCCAATAGTTTCATCTTCTTCCCATTCTACGTGTTCCACCTCACATTGTGCATTTTCTAACTTGACCAAATGTTTTCCAATAATAAAGTAAAAATATGTAGATTTTATTTTTTCCAGACCATACAATATTCCGAATACTAAGGAAAAGGATTCCTCATTATATTGGCCCCATTCATATTTTGAGAAAAATGGTAGCATTTCGCCCCAGTTGGTATCACTATAGCCAAGGCCGTCAATGTGAAAAGTTTCTTTACCGATTCGAATGTTTCCCTTTACTTCTGCCTGCGGCATTTTAATGAGCCAATTTACTTTTTCCCAACGCATTAAACCAGTATGAATATTTCGAAAAGATTCAATCGATGGAACTTTTTGTTTATAATTTAAGTTCCATGATATATCTTTGGATTGGCAGTCAAGCTCATAGTGAAAAGAATCTCTTTCTAATATTTTGGCATTATCCATTCGCAATGAAGCGGAAAAGGCATCTAGTTCTATTTCATCCATTTCAATTTTTTTAACTAAACCATAGGATACGCCGTTTTTTAAAATTCTTACTAACAACCGCCCACCACCAAATTCGGTTTTTTTCTCAGGATCTAAAATATAATAAACAATATAACCCGCGATGTCTTTTTGAATAAAATTAAAATATTTCCACTCGATATAATTCTCTGTATGCTTTTCATTTCTAGAGTCTAAATAATGCCAACAATCATCATGTGGCTCATTATTTTTTTGTAAAATATTTTCAGGCATATCTATTTTAATAATTCCTCCATAGAAACGCCTAACGACTTGGCGATTTTTTGGATTGTTTGAACGCTCGGTTTTGTAACGACACCACCCTCAATTTTTGTAAGGGTAGAGTATTTGATATCGGCTTTCTTCGCCAAGTCGTCCTGCG
>Ga0209542_10014503_pt1 | contig 13407 bp, 16 predicted proteins | sample RifCSPhighO2_01_FD_184028 | JGI IMG/M metagenome (GOLD analysis project Ga0209542, IMG submission 184028) | Soil microbial communities from Rifle, Colorado - Rifle CSP2_plank highO2_0.1 (SPAdes) (version 2) | ecosystem: Environmental > Terrestrial > Deep subsurface > Rock core/Sediment ... | reverse complement strand
AAGAAACGGTTGATGAGATTGAGCACCCCGAAAGTAATGAGGAGCGTAGCGCCCAACTTCCCCATAAAATGCGGGGTATTGAATAAATGCAATACTTTCAGTATTCCAAGACCGATAAGAAAATACGCGACAAATATTCCGGCAATATATGTTCCGCCCAGTTGAAGAATTTTTTCTCGGCTCAATTGTATCCCGAAAAGGAAAGCAATGGTAATGAGAAGAATGGAGAATGAGCAAGGATGGACGCTATCCAGAATCGCGGAGATGAGAACCAGCGGCAAAAGCCAGGTTCCCTGCTTGCTCATATTCCAGATAATTTCTGAAGTAGCCGGGCTATTTTTGAGAATAACTATGCCGACTATGACAACAGCCAGAATGCTGATTATAATAATAATTTTTTTCATAATTTTACGGGGTTACATTTGCCTTAATCTCAAATTGAAGCTTGTTGCCGTTTTCATCTTCAAGATAAACAAACCTGTCAACTATGCCGACGCCGGCCGGACCGTGAGCGTTCGGGTCGTAAATAACTTCAATATCCCGAGATTCTCCGGCTTTTATTATTTCATTGACTCTGGGCACGACCCCGTGTCCGGGCATGCCGAAGGGGCCTTTCTTGCTTCCGTCTTGCCCTGCAACATAGGCAACAGTGCACATACAAGAAGTGCTTACGCTCATAAGATTAATATCTCCCTCGCTTGAATTGGAAATTTTGAACACTTTGCTCACTTTTCCATCTTTCATAGAGATTGTCCCAAAGTCGTAAAATGTTTCGGAAGCGGTTAATTGACTTTCGGAATTTACCTTTGTGTTTGTTGATTGATTTTCCGCTTCATTTTGCAAATTGGAAGCGCCTTTTCCGGCAAAATACAATAAACTGAACATACCTATTGCAATAAGTGTCCACACGATAACTTGTTTAGTTTTCATAGAATTTAATTAATTTGATTAACGCTGTTAAAGAAAAACCGGCGCGTTAACGGCTGGGCTATTTTCAAAAAGAGACAGCCATTTAATTATTCTATTTGGGATGTTATATAATCTTTTGCCGTACAGATAATATCTCCATCTGTAAAAATACTGTTTTTGATTTAAAAATTTTTGCTTGCCGGAGAAGTACAAAATTATTCCAAAAATCAGGAATGAGAAGAAAAAAAACGATAAAAGGGTCGCCTTTGAAAATTGGTGCCAGTTGTTTATGTGGCTAAGACTGTTATCGCACATAGAAAAACCATTCTTCGCATAAGGACAATTCGTCATCGGCGTTTCGGCCGTGTGATTAAATTTAAGCAAACCAAAGACCCCTATGCTTATATAAGCAAGCAAAATAAAAAGACCGATGAATAATTTTTTGTTTTGCAGATTCATAACCGTTATTTATTGATTTGTTTGTAAAGCCAGATACCGAGCAGAATCAAATCTATTACCACTATTGCCATAATGATAAGACCAAAACCCCCGCCCATTATTCCGCTATATCCATATCCATATCCCATCATGCGGCCATTATATACCATTATTTGTTAAAAAGCAAATTTATTTTTTAGTCTTTAATCGCAAGGAATTCAAAACAACGCTGATACTGCTAAAAGCCATCGCGGCGGCGGCGAAAATCGGGTTAAGCAGAATCTTAAAAAACGGGTACAGGACTCCGGCCGCAACGGGAATAAAAGCGATATTGTAGAAAAACGCCCAGAAAAGATTTTGTTTTATTATTCTCATCGTGCGTTTTGAAATATCTATTACTTCTGGAATAAGCATTAGGTCTCCTCGCATGAGAGTAATGTTCGCCGATTCCATCGCTATATCCGTTCCCTCTCCCATGGCAATGCCGATGTTTGCTTGCGTGAGCGCCGGTGCATCGTTTATGCCATCGCCAATCATCGCCACAATTTTCCCCTGCTCCTGAAGCTCGCGCACTTTCTCCGATTTTTTGTCGGGCAAGACCTCGCTCATCACCTTGTCTATACCCGCTTGAAGCGCGATAGCTTTAGCGGTGCGATTATTGTCTCCGGTCAACATCCAAACATCTATATTATTTTTTTGAAGAGCCTGAACCGCTTCAATTGATTCTTTCTTCAGCACATCGGCCACCGCCAGCGCGCCCTTGAGTTTTTTATCAACCGTCAAAATCATTACTGTCTTGCCCTCATTTTCAAGTTTACTGATATCAATTTCGTACGGAGAAATATCCAAACCAATATCCGCCACCAGCGCCCGATTTCCTAAATATGCTTCAACTTTTTGAGATTCTATTTGCAAAAATCCCCGCAATCCTTTTCCGGAAATCGCCTTAAAATCTTCGAGTTTATATAAACCAATCTTTTCTTTCGTCGCTTCGGCTATAATAGTTTTATCAAGCGGATGCGAGGATTTTTGGTCTAAGCTGGCGGCATATTGCAAAATGGCCTGCGCGAGAGGATGTTCCGAGCGCTGTTCCAACGAAGCGGCCAAGCTAAGAACATCCTCTTTGCGTCCGTTGTTAAAAACAACAATATCGGTTAATTGCGGTTTTCCTTCCGTAAGAGTGCCGGTCTTATCCAAAATCACCGTATCTATCTTGTTGGCAATTTCAAGAGAAGCGGCATCTTTAATTAAAATTCCGCGAGAAGCCGCGCTACCGGAGGAAACCATTATGGCCATCGGAGTGGCCAGCCCGAGAGCGCAAGGGCAAGCGATTATCAGAACGGCCACAAAGTTTATAAGAGCAAAAGTGAAAGCGGGAGCTGGTCCAAAGAAAAGCCAAACGATAAAAGTCAAAACGGCAACAACAAATACGACTGGAACAAAATAGGAAGAAACGAGGTCAGCCAAACGCTGAATTGGCGCTTTGGAACCCTGCGCTTCTTCTACCATCTTAATGATTTGCGAAAGCATCGTGTCTTTGCCGACCTTGGTCGCGCGAAAAGTAAAAGTTCCGAATTTGTTGATGGTACTCCCGATAACTAGGCTGTCAATTTTTTTATGAACCGGCATTGATTCTCCGGTTACCATTGATTCGTCAATTTCCGACTCCCCTTCAATTATTTTTCCATCCACGGGAATTTTTTCACCCGGCCGAACAACAATTAAATCCCCAACCTGTACTTCCGAAATAGGTATTTCAATTTCTTTGCCGTCTCGCAAAATTTTCGCGGTCTTGGGCTGCAGGCCGATAAGCTTCTTGATGGCCTCCGAGGCTCTTCCTTTCATTAAAACCTCAAAATATTTTCCGAGAAGTATCAAAACAATAATTATCGCCGAAGTGTCAAAATAAAGAGCCGGGGTTATTCCGCCCTTGGTGAAAAAAACGGGGAAAATAGTAACCGCCACGCTGTAAAAATACGCGGCCAGCGTCCCAATGGCAATTAAAGTATTCATATCCGCGGTGCGATATTTTAGAACAAGTTTAAGTCCGCTATAAAATTGCCAACCGACCCAGAATTGCACCGGTGTTGTCAGCAACAAAAGCACCCAGCTATTATTCATAATTGCGGGAATAAAGGAAAACCATTGGGGAAAACTGCCCAAAAAAATGAAAACTGCAAGAATGCCACCAATGATGAGTTTGCGTTTCATAATTTTCATTTGCTTTTCTCTTTCAACTTTTTCCTTATCTAAAATTTCTTCCACCTCTCCCTCTTCCTTGATCGGCTTATATCCTGAATCAGTAATAACCTGAAAAATCTTATCAAGACTAGACATGGATGGGTTAAAAACCACTTTTGCCCGTTGGTTTGAAAAATCAACATCAATGTTTTTAATCCCTGGCAATTTTTTTATAGCGCCTTCCACCACCATCGCGCAATGAGGAGAATCCATGCCCAATACTTTTATGGAAACTGTTTCATTATTTCTATCGCCAACCATTTCGTTCTTTTGGGAAGGGACAATTTTTACATCATTTAAAATAAGTTGGTATCCGACTCCTTCTACGACTTTTGCCAAATCTGTTTCAGAAATAATATTCTCCTCAAATTCAATCAGCGCCCCCTCCGTCGCAAAATTAACCGAAGCCGTATGCACTCCGGCAGTTTTTAAAAGCACGCGCTCAATAGTCGCCACACAACTCGCGCAATGCATCCCTTCTATTTTATATGTTTCTTTTTTCATATTTTAATTAATCACAATAATTACAACCTTTATTATAATACAATTGATTTATTTTACTTTAATTTTTTATGTAGCAAGGCGTAATAAAAGGCGACTCCAACTGCTCCCAGGGTTATCCAGAAAACAAACTCTTCCAACGGAAATTCTACTATTCCTAAATTTATATAGCCAATCAGTTGGTGTTTAGCCGGGAAAGTCCACTGCCCCAACAACAAGGCTGTTATTTCATAGATTAAAGAGAGGAAGAAAAAATAAATCCCTGCCCAGAAAAATTTTGCGTAAAAACCGGGGAATTTAAAGAGCGTCAAAATAATCATCGGCAACACTAGAACAAGACCGATTTTAAGATAGAAATAATGGATATTCAAAAGCTCGGGATTTATAAATAAAACTGCCAAAAACAAACCAAAGGGCGCGAAAAGAATACCAGCAAAATATTTTACTGCCGGACCATAAAGCCGGTGGGCACAGTGTTCGTCCAAATAATTCTCGTAAAACATCGCTACTAAATAAAAATATAGGAAAAGCCAAATTAATTGCTCAATGGTGACATATCCAAAAAGTCTAAAATCGCCAAAAACAGAATACGGAAGAAACCAACCGCCGGTTAATTCCATAATATAGTCAATAATGATAGCCAACGGAATGCTAGCAATAATTGAAAAAGACGCAGCCATTTTCACGCAAGAGGGTTTACGCAGAGAAAGATAAATTGCCGGCACTCCGAAAAATAGTAACATGGAAATCATGACATCAGCGCGAATCCAGAAAGAAATCAGCGAAGCTACCACCGGCCAAATAATCAGCGGCAAAAAATTTTTAACCATAATTTAAATGATTTTATATGTTTCTTTTTTCATTATGAATAATTAAAAACTATTTTATAACTGATCTATTATGCAACCAGGCGAAAACGTAAGCGGTTATGTAGGTAAGAACTACGACTTCAATAAATCCATATATTGCTTCTGGAAAACCCACTACGCCAGCCTCAAGATTAACTAAATGAACTATCCAACTAAAAAGTTTCATCGCTAATCCCGGCGCTAGAACCACAAGAATAGCGCAAATAATATACCAAACACCCATAACTTCGGTAGCCGCTAAAGCGAACTTGCTTTTATTTAATTCCATATATTTTAATTTTTAAATTACTAATTTATAATTTTTTAACCTCCTAATGACAACAGCCACCGGAATGGTGAGAATGTTTTTCGTTGGACTGCTTTTTGTATTCTTCTTTGCAATTTTTTGAACAGAATTTTTTGCCAGATTCCATGGGATAATTTTTCCCTTTTTCGAGTTCCATTCCGCAAACCGGACATTTTTCCTTAAATAAATTGAACATGAATTTTAATTATTTATTTGATAAAGTATACACCCTGACCAATTCTTTTACCGCCTTTTCTTCTCCGCCCTTGTGTCGCATCTGATGTTTTACATGGGTTCGCAAATGATTCTCCAAGAGAAAAGCGTCAAGGCTTTTAATCGACCTTTGAATTGAGAGCGATTGTTCCAATAATCTGGTGCAATACACCTCCTTTTCTATGGCTTTGATTAAGCCATTCAATTGTCCGCGAATTATTTTTGCCCGATGAATGGCTCTTTTTTTAAGTTTTTGATTTAACATATGCATAGTCTATACCCCTACCCCCTATTTGTCAAGCTGATTGTGGATAACTTTATTTAGTGTTTTTTAGCTCTCTTCTACCCGTCCAGAATTTCAAAATCATCTCCGGTTTGAGGAATAATTTTTTTTCGGCGGATAAAATAAACCGCGCCCCCGCCCGCGCCAAGCAAAAGAATCAAAATGATTATAGGAAAAGGGAAAGAAGCGCTTTCTGCGACATACGCAATATTGGGTTCAGGAACCACATTCAGGTTAGAATGCGAGTCGCTGGAAAGCAACTTCTTTTCATTTTCCAATGTATCCTGCCTCGTATTTTCTGAAGAAGCTTTCACTGGAACCGGTTCGCTCTTTTTTACAGGCGAAGATGGCAAAAAGGGCGATGCATATGCGATTTTATTTTCCGTGCCCGGCGTTGGCATAGCGCCAATCCAAACACCTGATATTTTTTGCAAAGATTTGCCGTCGCCTCTGGCGCCCATAGCGGAATTGTAAATAGATTGGTCAATAATATTCAAATTTTCGTCTTTAATGGCCAAAATTTCGCCGTCATTGCTTAAGGAAAAACTTGAGTCAAAAATAGTCCCCGAAAAGCTCGGCCAGTCAATTTTGAATTTAACGGGGTCAGAAACAATGATGGCATAACCCCTCGGAAAAATATTTGCGCTGCCCTGCGTCAATTTAAGTTTGTGGTTTGTGTCCGCTTCAAAAAACTTAAAGGAAGACAAATCGGCTTCGGCATCAGAATTATTAAAAATTTCAACCCACTCCCGACCCTCGTCACTGTCTGTTTTAAAATCATACATTATCTCATTTATAACAAGACCGGCATACGCAAAATGATACGAGAAAAAAATAATCGCTAGAATTAGTTTTTTAGACATGCCTTTAATATTTTTTATGTTATAATTATAGCATGAATGAAAATACGAATAAAACAGACAAAAATTCCAACGGGATAGATTTCTTGGCCATTGGAGATATTGTGGTGGACGCTTTTATTAGGTTAATAGACGCGCATTTGCATTGCAAAATAGACACAGATGCCTGCGAACTGTGCGTGCGTTTCGGGGACAAGGTGCCTTATGAATCAGTCATAGTAACATCCGCTGTCGGCAATAGCCCGAATGCCGCCGTATCCGCTTCCCGATTAGGACTCCATTCAGCCATTGTTACTCATGTCGGAGACGACAAACACGGGAAGGATTGCCTGGAAAGTTTGATTGATAACAAAATCATAACGGATTATGTCACGACAGAAAAAGGGAAAATCACAAATTACCACTATGTGCTTTCGTATGATGTTGACCGCACAATTTTAATCAAACATTCAAAATTTCATTATAAATTTCCGGAGATGAAGAAAGTGGCTTGGGTGTATTTAAGTTCCCTGGCGGAAAATTCTTTATCCTATCATGAAGAAATACTAAGATACTTGAATACTTATCCGGATATCAAGCTCGCCTTTCAGCCGGGAACCTTTCAAATAAAATTCGGCGCGGACAGATTAAAAGATATTTATAAAAGAACAGATATTTTTTTCTCCAATATGGAAGAAGCGGAAACAATTTTAGCGAAAAATATAAGCAATAATAAAAATAGGGAAGAAGCTGTTTTGGAATTATCCAAAGGAATTCAGTCTTTGGGTCCGAAAATTGTTGTTCTTTCCGACGGGCCGAAAGGCGCTTATCTTTTTTACAATGATGAACTTTGGCATATGCCCATATACCCGGACATTGCCCCGCCACGCGAGCGCACCGGCGCGGGAGACGCTTTTTCTTCAACTTTCACCGTGGCTCTGGCTTTAGGCAAAACCCCGCTTGAAGCGTTCACTTGGGGGCCGATAAATTCAATGTCCGTAATTCAGCAAATCGGCGCGCAAGCCGGACTTCTTTCTAGAGAAAAATTGGAAGAATATCTAATAAACGCGCCGGATAGTTATAGAACAAAAAGAATAAGCTAAATTTTTCTGGTTAGAACTTTTTTAACCGCTTCTTTGATGGAATTTTTACCCATACCGTAGTGCTCAATTAATTCATCGGGGCTTCCCGATTGGCCAAATTTGTCTTGGATTCCTATAAATTCTATTGGCACAGGAAAATTTTGCGCGAGGACTTCCGCCACGGCCGAACCCATTCCCCCGGCTATCTGATGCTCCTCTACCGTCACAATTGCCCTGCATTCTTTGGCTAAAGTTATAATCGCATCCTTATCTATCGGTTTAATACTTGCAAGATTCATGACTTTCGTTTTTATCCCTTCTGTCTCCAATTCTTTCGCGGCGAGCAAAGCGCGGTACATTAAACTGCCGGTCGCGATTATCCCTATCTGCGCGAGCCCCACATCCGGCAACCAATAAATTTCCGCCTCGCCAATTTCAAAAGGAGTTTCTTCTGTGGTTACTATGGGAGTTTTTTCTCGGGCCAAGCGCAAATATGCCGGCTTTTTTGTTTTTGCCAATGCTTGCGTCGCCTTTTTAGCTTCAATAGCATCACAAGGGGAAATCACATCAATGTTTGGCATCACTCGCATCAAAGCTATATCCTCCAGCGCCTGATGCGTTCCCCCGTCGGGACCGACTGAAATACCCGCATGCGAACCGGCAATTTTCACCGGTCTATCGTTGTAAGTTATCGTCGTCCTGATCTGCTCCCAGTTTCTGCCCGGAGAGAACATCGCGTAAGAAGAGCAAAAGGGGATTTTTCCCATTGCCGCTAGACCGGAAGTAATCGTTACTAAATTTTGTTCAGCCACCCCAACTTGGATAAATCTTTCGGGAAATTTATTCGCGAATAAATGCATTTGCGTGCTCTCCGTCAAATCCGCGCAAAGCCCTACAACATTCTCATCCTTTTCTCCCGCCAAAAGCAATCCCTCGCCGAATCCTTTTCGAATAGGCGCTTGCTCCACGTCGTCGTTAAAGATTTTGGGGTTTAATTTTAATTTTGGATTTAGCATATAAGCAATATATTTAAAATCTCAAGTTCCTCAACTCTTTTAATGCCATCTCCCCTTCTTCTTTGCTTGGCGGTTTGCCGTGCCATTTATAATCTCTTTCAAATTCTTTCACGCCCTTGCCGGGTATCGTATGCGCGATGATAACCGTCGGCTTCTCGTAAATAGCCTGCGCTTCTTCCACCACTTCATTCAACGCCCTGAAATCATGTCCGGAAACTTCTATCACATGCCAGTTAAAAGCTTTCCATTTGGCATGAAATGGCTCAAGGGGCATTACATCTTCGGTAAATCCCTCAATCTGTATGTTGTTTCTATCAACAATAGCAATTAAATTTCTCAATTTATTTTTCCCTGCCAGCATCATTGCTTCCCAAGTATTTCCCGCATCCATTTCCCCATCAGACAGGAAACAATAAATAAATCTATCTTTATCTTTTTTGTCCATCCTGTCTGCCAACGCCATACCTACTGCCTGTGAAAGACCGGAACCGAGCGGACCTGAAGAATTTTCAATATAAGGCAAGTATTCTCGATGCGGATGTCCTTGCAATCTGGTGCCAAGTTTACGCAAAGTTTTTAATTCTTCAATTGGAAAATATCCGGCATGCGCCATCGTCGCGTAAAATACCGGACAAATGTGACCATTAGAGAGCACAAATCTGTCGCGTTCTTCCCAAGCCGGATTTTTCGGGTCGTGTTGCAAAATATGGAAATAAAAAAGAGTAAAAATATCCGCCATGCCAAGAGGCCCGGCTGTGTGCCCGCTCCCCGCCTCCACGAGCATTTCAATAATAGATATGCGAATATCATTTGCCTTTTTTGATAGTTCTAAAATTTTTTCCTCGCTTAAATAAGACATAATTTTTTTCTTTTATTCCTGCCCCGTAGGAAGCTCTGCTTTCCTTCGGGGTTCTCTTCGGATAAAAATGCCATTATCGTTATTATACCAAACTTTGGAAATCTTGGAGGGCGCCGATTGGGTCAGGACTTTTCCAGATTGCTGAGCCTATCGTGAGTCTGTCTGCTCCGGCCTTTAGGAGGACTTCCGCATTTTCTAAATTAATGCCACCGTCCACCGACAATACCACTCCCTGTAAATTATTTTTTAAAAACTTTATATCCTCTAAAACTTTTTCATTAAATTTAAATTCCTGACCCTGAAAACCAATTTTATCTATCCCCATGCACTGCAAAAAATCAACCTTATCAGCAAGTCGCGATACAACTGATAAATCATCATTGGGCTTGAAAGCAATTCCTATTTCCACATTATCCCGTATATACATATCTAGGCCATCCAGAAAATGCTCAAATTCTTTGGCATTTTTCTGCGCGCCCAAATGAAAGATCATCCTCTTTGGACCCAACTTCATATAAAGGTCAAAATTCTCCGTCGCATTTTCCACCATCAAATCAAATTCAAAATCAAAATCTTCCCAATAGGGCATCCCTTCTTCCTCGTTAATTATTTTTTGGAAATCATAATCATTAAACCCACCGGACGCAAAAGGCCAAGTCTGATTCGGCACGTAAAGTCCATCACAAAAATCTATTTGCACGGTTTTTGCCCGTCCGCGCAGAAAAGTAAGCTTGTTTTTTATTTCATTAAAATTTTTTTCTAAAATTGCGGGAATTATCTCGGCCATTTTTTAATCTATTTTAATATTGTCAATTTTTTTCAAACGACGAATGTGTCTTTCGTCTCCGCTGTATGGAGCATTTAACCAAAAATTCACAATTTCCATCATATCCTCTTCGGTAAAATAACGAGCGCCCAAGGAAAGAACATTGGCATCGTTGTGCGCCCTTGATCGAGCAAGTATGCCGGATTCATCCTCCACGACTGGGGTTGATTTACCATAATAAACAATCGCTCTGACGTGAGGGAATCTATTAGCTACGATTGCCTCTCCCTGTCCGGTGCCACCGAGAATTATGCCTCTTACTTTCGTTGAGTCATGTTCGTCTTCGGAAACAGCTCGGGCAACTTTGGAGACAAAATCAGGATAATCGTCCGTTTCATTATAACTATAAGCTCCCTCGTCAAAAACTTCGTGCCCTTGAGCTTTTAAGGTGGAAACAAGTTTTTCTTTTAATACATACCCCGCATGGTCTGTGCCAATATATATTTTCATAATAGTAAAATTATAGCACTTTTTATTTGTGGTGTATAATCCTAAAATGCTCAAATTTCACAAGTATCACGGTGCCGGTAATGACTTTATCCTGATAGACAATCGCGATAAAAAATTCAAGATTAAAGATGTTAAAAATATTAATTTGCTATGCCACAGACGTTTTGGCGTCGGCGCAGACGGTATAATTCTCTTAGAAAAACCCACGCTATGGCGAGGCAAGCAAAAGGGTTATGATTTTAAAATGGTTTTTATAAACAATGACGGAAGCATGGGTTCCATGTGCGGAAATGGCGGACGGTGTATTGTGCATTTTGCCAATAATGTTTTGAAAATTGTTAAGAACTCAAAGAAAATTAAATTTATCGCCGTAGATGGAGAGCACGAAGCAGAAGTATTAAAAAATGGTCTGATAAAACTTAAAATGCAGAATGTGAATAGTGTCGAGACGCGAAATAAAATGCCTTTCGTTTGTCAAGGCACTACTCCGCACAATATTTTATTTGTTAAAGATTTAGTAAATTTTCCGGTAGTAGAAATGGGGAGAAAAATCAGATATTCTGATCCGAATGGAGTAAATACAAATTTTGTGGAAATTAAAAATGGAATTTTTAATGTTCGCACTTATGAAAGAGGCGTAGAAGATGAAACCTTGGCTTGTGGTACTGGAGCTGTGTCTGTCGCTATAGCATCACATAGTTTAGGACTTCTAGAAAGAAATATCTGCCACATCAAAATGCCTGGCGGTGATTTGACTGTAAAATTTGAAAAATCAAAAAATGGCACATATAAAAATATCTATCTCACCGGCCCAGCAGTTTGTGTTTTTGAAGGAAAAATATAATAAGAAAGGGCCGTACTTGCGTACGGCCCCAGGTGCTCAGAATGAGCGATGCTACTTCTTGAAGGCGTCCTTGATAACGCCTTTCATCTGACCCTTGAGGAAGCTGACCAGCTCCCTCTTGGGAATGCCGGTCTTCTTGGCGAGTTTGCTCGTCTCCTTGCGGAGACGCGGACCCACCTTACCCCCGTCGGCCATCTTGCGCCTGATGATCTGATCGACGAGGATCAACGCGATCTTTTCCTTTTTCATGGAAACCTCCACAATGAAAGTGCTACGTCGTCGTAGCAACATCCCCAAGATTATCTTGAGAACAACAAAAGCATAACATAAAATGTTATGCTTGTCAATAGAAACACGTTTTGACTATTTTATTGTCTCTCCTGTTTTTATGACATGGTCAACTAAGGTATAAGCATACCCCATTTCGTTGTCATACCAACCCATAACTTTTACGAGATTTCCTCCCACAACGCGAGTCATTTTTAGGTCAGCGATAGAGCCATATTTACTGCCAAGAATATCGCTGGAAACAAGTTCTTCATTGGTAATTGTAAAAACATTTTTCCACCTTTCATCTTTGGATGCTTTTTCTAAAATTTCATTCACTTCTTCTTTTGAGGTATTTTTTCTGGAGATAAAAGTAATGTCCACGATGGACCCAGCCGGCACAGGCACGCGCATAGAAATACCGTCAAAGAGCCGTTCAAGTTTTGGAAAAGCTTTGGTGACTGCGATAGCCGCGCCCGTAGATGAAGGTACGATATTTTGCGCTGCCGCGCGACCTTCGCGGAAATCTTTTTTATTAGGACCATCAACAATTGACTGTTTAGCCGTATAGCCATGCACAGTATTTAAAATCGCTTTTTCAACACCCAATGCTTCATCTAAAATCGCAATCAACGGGCTAGCGGCATTCGTCGTGCAAGAAGCATTTGAAGTGATGTCGCAAACGCCGAATTTCTCTTCATTTACCCCGAGCAAAATCGTCTCTCCTTTTATGCTTCCATCGCCCTCTGTCTCCGGCGCGGAAATTACAACTTTTTTTGCTCCTGCTTTAATATGTGCATTCGCTTTATCATAAGAAGTAAAAAATCCGGTTGATTCCACCACCACATCCACATCTAAATCTTTCCAAGGAAGCGCGCTCGGATCTTTTTGCGCCAAAACTTTTACTTTTTTGCCATCTATTACTATATTATCCCCTTCAAATTTAATGTCATGATTCCAATCTCGGTAAACTGTATCGTGTTTAAGTAAATAAGCCATATTGGCGATATCGCCCAAATCATTCACCGCCACTATTTTTATTTCCGGTCTATCCCAAGCTACTTTCAAAAAAGCCCTGCCTATCCTGCCAAAACCATTAATGCCAACGCGTATTGTTTTCATGCTATTATTCTATCATGGAAAAAGACAGCCCACAATTCGCCCACCTCCACACCCACTCGCACTATTCTTTACTGGACGGGCTTTCCAAGCTTGAAGACTTGGTTGATTTAGCCAAAAAACAAAGAATGCCGGCCATGGCCATCACCGATCACGGCAATATGTATGGAGCTATCGAATTTTATAAATTAGCTAAAAAAGCGGGTATCAAACCAATCATCGGCGTGGAAGCATACATATCAAATCGCGGAAGAAAAGACAAAGACCCGGGTATAGACAATAAAAGATACCACCTTACCCTCCTCGCAAAAAATATGCAGGGTTATAAAAATTTGATGCGGCTGGTTACTTTATCTCACCTTGAG
>Ga0209542_10014502_pt1 | contig 13410 bp, 10 predicted proteins | sample RifCSPhighO2_01_FD_184028 | JGI IMG/M metagenome (GOLD analysis project Ga0209542, IMG submission 184028) | Soil microbial communities from Rifle, Colorado - Rifle CSP2_plank highO2_0.1 (SPAdes) (version 2) | ecosystem: Environmental > Terrestrial > Deep subsurface > Rock core/Sediment ... | reverse complement strand
GCCATGTGAATATGTACTTCTGGTTTCTTCTCGTTTTCTGGCGTAATATTTTCAGTTGATTCTTGAGGTTTTTCCATATTTTATATACAACATTTTAATATTTAAATTAGCTAGGGTCAACTCTCTCTCTTGACCAACCTTGTTCGTAGAGGAAGGAAAGCCAATTTATTTAGGCGAGCGATATTGTTTATAAAGGCTGAATAGTCTAATATATAGTAATTAAATGCACATAATTAAGCCATGAGAGACGTAATTGTCATACCAACTTATAACGAAAGGGAGAATATCACTCTTCTTGTTGAGGAAATTTTTAAAATTCTTCCGGATATTAGAATACTTGTTGTTGATGATAATTCTCCCGATAAAACAGCCGAAGCAGTTAAGCATCTGATGAAAAATTACCCCAATCTTGATTTGATGGAAAGACCGCAAAAAAACGGTTTGGGCGAGGCTTATATAGCGGCTTTTAAGAAATTGCTTCTCAGTAAAGATGTAAATCATATAATTACTATGGATGCAGATCTTTCCCATAGTCCGCGGTATCTGCCTAAACTTCTGGAAATGTCAGCTAATCACGGCTTGGTTATAGGTTCTAGGTATATAAAAGGCGGGGGAATAGTTCAGTGGGAGTTATGGAGGAGAATATTGAGCGGGGGTGGCAATTTTTATGTCAGATGTATTTTGGGATGGAAGATACGTGACTGGACCGCCGGTTTCCAATGCATAAGCGTTAAGGCGCTAAATAAGTTAGATTTGGACGAAATTGATCTTTCCGGATACGCTTTCCTGCAGGAGTTGAAGTATTTGCTCCTAAAGGCCGGGACGACAGTTGCCGAAGTGCCGATAATATTTGAGAATCGCCGAGGTGGCAAATCCAAGATATCACGATCTATTATAGGGGAGGGAGTAGTTGGTCCATGGAAAATAAGAATGAAAAAATAAAATGCTGGGCCTGCTTAAGCAATAAGATAGGTTTTTTTACCGGCAAAGAAGGATTTAATATATATCGCTGTCATAATTGCGAACTTCTTTTTTTGTGGCCGGTCCCTGATAGCCGTAGCATATACAACCAGGATTATTTTATGGGGGCCGATATGGGTTACGGATTTATTGATTACGATGAGGATAAAAAAGCAATGATCCCTACGTTTAATAAATATCTAGACCTAATAGAGAAAGCTACGGGTCGAAAAGGAAGATTGCTCGATGTCGGAGCTGCCACCGGGTTTTTTATGCAATTAGCTGAGAAAAGAGGTTGGCGTACATCCGGTGTTGAAATATCAGAATATGCGGCAAAAATTGGGCAGGGACGGGGATTAGATATAAAGAATGGAATTCTTGAAGATGCCGAATTTTCAGTGGATACGTTCGACGTGATAACGATGTGGGACGTAGTTGAACATTTTACCGATCCGGCATTAACCTTGAAAAAGGCAAGGAAGTTGCTTGCTCCAGGTGGGGTTTTAGCTATTAATACGCCGGATGGAGGGAGTTTGTGGGCTGGGCTGATGAAGAGTTGGTGGCATGCGCTTATTCCGCCGGAGCATATTAATATTTTTAACAAGAAATCTTTGGAACTCATATTGTCACAAAACGGATTCCGGCTCATTATTATTGCCAAAATAGGTAAAAGTTTTTCCCTGCCCTACGTTTTAAAAATTACCCATAAGTGGTTAGGAATTAAATTGATAGACAAATTTGCAGATATATGTGATACCGAATTCTTACGACGCTTTTCTATACCCATAAACTTACGTGACAATATTTTTATAATTGCCACGCCAGTTCATAATGAATCGAAAAAAAGCTAGCTCCTTTGGTTGACTTTTATAGGCTGTGCCCCTATAATGTATTAAAGATAATGGAAAATTTTAAATTTGATGGCCTAGATATCGGAGAAATTGTTCAGGGCATGGAGACCCCTTTTTTTCTTTTTAGTAAGAATATTTTGGAACAGCGATATTTAGAGATAAAAAACAATCTGAATAAGCATTACCCTAATAATAAAATTTTTTATTCTGCTAAAACAAATTTTGAAGAAGCTGTTTTAAAGATTCTTCACGATCTTGGTTCTCAGCTTGAAATAGCCTGTGGACACGAATTTTTTATTGCCAAGAAAGTTGGTTTTAGGCCGGATGATATATGTTTTGACGGAGCCGTAAAGACTGATGCCGATTTAAAATACGCGGTTGAAAATGGCCCCGTCTTAATCCACATGGACAATTTTGAAGAGGCTGAAAGGCTGAACAACATTGCCCGGGGAGCCGAAAAAAAAATTAAAGTCGGATTTCGCATTAACCCTGAAATTCAAGGATTTATCAGGGGTCCCGCAGTAACATATATACGCAAATTCGGAATTCCTTTGGGCCAGGCCCGCCAGCTTTATAAAGATGTACAAGCTAGGTATAGTAATTTAGAACTCGTGTCGATTAGTGCCCACATAGGTTCGCAGATAACCTCAATCCAACCCTATAAGACATTGGTTAGGAAATTAACCGGACTTGCAAAAGACCTTGAGAAAGATGGAATTACTATAAGAGAAATAAATTTGGGTGGCGGTTTTCCGTCTGCAACTTTAATCAAACTTGGTCCTGTAAAGTTCGCGCTTAATATGGTTGGCGTGAAGATGAAACCGCACATACCGAGTTTGGCTGAATATGCAAGTGAAATTTCTGCTGAGTTTGCTTTAGCGGTCAAGGATCTCAAGCACAAGCCTGTTTTAGCTGTTGAACCGGGAAGATCAATTGCAAGTCCGATGGGCATTTTGATTAGCAGAGTAGCAGCGAAGAAAAACAGCTGGCTTTTCTTGGATGCAAGTAAATACGCAATTCCGGAATCCATATTTTTTTCCCAAAACGAAATAGTTCCTGTTAAAAAATATGGAAAGAAGGCTAGCCATAGTTATGATATTGCTGGTTCGAGCCTGAACACGGGTGATATCCTTGCCATCAATAAAAGACTTCCCGAAATGGAAAGCGGCGATTTGATAGCCATAATGGATGCCGGAGCCTATTCGCTATCCCGTGCGGTTCAGTTCACAGTTCTTGATCCGCCTGTCTATCTTATAGACAGTGACAAGAAACTCCGTCTCATTCGTCGAGCGGGGCAGTACGAAGATTTAACATTAAAAACCATTTAAATAAAAAAATATGAGCAGAGAAGTTAAGGTGTTGTCTATGTCAGAGAGTGAGATAAAAAGACATTGGGACGAGGTGGCTAAAAAATTTATACCTGTAGATACCGCATATTCCACTTCAGTTATGAACGAAGGCGAATTTTGGTTATTTGGTCGTTACTACCCTGTTTTGAAGGACAAAAAAGTTCTTAAATTAGACCTTTGGAATGAAGCGTACATGTTGCCGATATTAAGTAAGGCCTATGGAGTTGGTATGCAGATTTACGGCATCGATATTTCCAAAGAAGTCGTCGAGAAGGCTCACGACCGATTTGAGGCACTCAATATTCCACACCATTTTGTAATAGCGGATATGCGTGTGCTGCCTTTTGAGGATAACTTTTTTGATTATATCTGGACGATGGGAACCTTGGAACATGTGCCAGATCCTGAAAAATCAATACGAGATATGTATCGAATTCTTAAGCCAGGGGGCAGGGCTATCATCGGCATACCATATAAGTACGACCCATTTGGTTGCGCATTCGCAGTCTGGCTAGGCAATAAACTGGATATTCTGCCTTACGGCGAAGAGCTGGTATTTACGTGGCCTCAGATGAAGAAGCTTGTTCAGGCAGCCCCATTTAAGATAGTTGGAAGAAGTGGCGCTTATTTCTTCCCGTGGTTTATTCGTTTTGCCGACATGTTTTTTAATCAGCGGTTGCCAGTATTATCAATTCCCCTTTGGCCATTGATATGGTTATTTGGCAAGTTGGATAAAATTAATTTTTTGAGAAAATATAATCGGATACTTGCTATTATTGTCGAAAAACCCCAATAATAACAATGTTATGAAAATATTTGTAACTGGCTCCACTGGTTTTATAGGCTCTAGCTTGATAAAAAAGCTTGAAAAAGATTCTGACTTTGAAATCACTGCTCATACTCGAAATTCGGGCAGTCTTAATGACGAAGAATATCTCAAAAAAGCCTTGGCTGGCCAGAATATCATTATTCATCTTGCGGCGATGCTCAATCCTTGGGGAGAACCGTGGTCAAAGTTTGTTGAAAGCAATATCTCGCCGACGGAAAATCTTATCAAGTGCGCACCAGTAGATCTGAAGCAATTTATATTTATAAGTTCAGTTCATGTTATGGGCGTGAAGCATTCGAAAAAATCCTTGCCTCTTAACGAAAATTCCCCCTATAATTCCTCAACTAAGTATGCGGGAAGTAAGGTGTTAGCCGAAGAGGCCGTTGTTCGGGCTGGTAATTTAGGATTGCCATATACCATCTTGAGGCCGGCAATTGTCTACGGGCCGGGAGATAAGAAAGGCATGGTTCCTAAGATCACTGCATTAATAAAGCAAAACAAAATGATCTTGCCCTGTTCGGGAGAAAATAATGTTCATTTTATATATATCGACGATCTGGTGAGTGGGATATTACACTGTATAAATAACCCAAAAGCCATTAAGCAAATCTTTATTTTGGCCGGTTCGCGGCCGATTGAAATGAGAGAATTTCTAGGAACAATACGGAACGCGACTGGAGCGAAGTCAATAAAAACCATTCCTTATTGGGTTTCTTCTTGTCTGGCTAATGTATTGAAATTAATTTCTTCCGATAAAAAAGAGCCGATCATCCACCCCGATAGGTTAGATATTATGTGCGGAAACAGGACTTTTTCTATATCTAAAGCGCGGGAGCTTTTAGATTGGAATCCAGCTGTTGATTACAAGGAGGGGATAAGTCGAACATTGTCTTCGTTGGGAGAATAATATCAGGCGTGTTAAGTATTTTTAATGTCCGAGACTGTTCGCCCGGTCAATCTAAAAAGGAGTATTTCTTTAACGGCTCTCAAGATCACCTTAATGTTGGCTCCACTTTGCTCACCTCGTTCACGAGGGAAATGGGAAACTGGCAGTTGCTTTATTTTGTAACCTAGCTTTTTTGCTCTGACCAGCAGTTCGGTATTAATTAAAGCACCGTTAGATTCCAGGTGAGCTCGGTCAACAATTTCTTTTTTTAACAACTTGAAGGCGCAGTCGATATCTCTAAGCCATAGGCCAAATAGTATATTAACTGCCAGGTTGAATATCTCCCCATTTAATTTACGGAGCATATTATCCTGTCGATCTTTCCGATAGCCTATGATCATATCAAAATCGTTAGCGTAGACAGATAATTTCGTGATTTCTTTTATATCGAATTGACGATCGGAATCCATGAAAAAGATCCATGGTTTTGTTGCGGCCGCGAAACCGCTTCTTAAAGCAGCGCCATAACCGCGGTTGCTAGCGTGGTTAACTATCTTGACTCGGGGATCTCGGATTAGGTCGGCTACAACTTTTGCAGTATTATCGGTGCTCCCATCATTCACTATTATAATCTCATAATCCCATAATAAATCTCGCATACATGCGCTGATATCTTTGATTAGTTCCGGTAGGTTGCCAGACTCATTGTGGGCTGGGAGGACAATGCTAAGTTGGAGTCGGTCCATAATATACATATGATATATAAAAATCATATGTATTGCCAGCCTGCTGATTGAGTCTCGGGCTTGATTATCTGGCAAGCGAGTGTCATATTTAAAGTTATGAATCCCGAACGAGATAGCCCTTAGGGCTTATAACTAACGATATGATGTATATCCAATCTTTATATAATTTACAGTATCAAACCGTCAGACGGTTCGTACTATTTCGTACGGGATGAATAATACTCAAACGAGTGGAGATATAAATAAAAAAACTGCCTTTGTGGTCGGAGCATTTATGCTAGTTGTGGTTTTTGCCCCACAGATTTTTAGTGGCTCCGCATATTCTAACGGCGATCCACTATTACAATACTATCCCAACTTCTCGTTTTATAAGACTCAAATAACTTCTAGCCAGAACTTTTTGTGGACTACCAGCTTTTTGAGCGGCTTCCCAGTGTATTTAGATCTCTCAGGAAGTTTTTTTTCGCCGGTCAATTACCTGCTGTTTAAATATTTTTCGGTTTTTACGGCATACAACCTCGCTATTTTAACGGCCGTTTCTCTGATATTCTTATCTACTTATTTTTTTACGAGACAAATTAGTATTTCCAGGACTGGCTCACTGGTAACGGCAGTTGCTTTTACTTTCGGATACCATATTTCTAACTGGAGCAATGTTATTCCGTCTGTCAATACGTATTTTCTAATGCCGTTATTGTTTATTGCAGTTAGGAAAATCTATTCTGGCAAATGGTATTGGGCATTGATAGCCGGTGTTGGCACCGGTTATGCACTTCTGGTTGCTCATCCAGAATGGGTATTGCTTAGTTTTGTAGGAAGCGGATTTTATGTTTTATATTTGCTGTGTCAAGATTATAAAAACAAAAATCTAACTTCTGGCGGTAAAAGTTCTAAGCCCTGGCCACTGGCGGTTGGTTTTATGGCTATCATAATTATTGGCGTTGCCATTGCATCATTTCAAATCATCCCATCGCAAAAATTGGCAGACCTAAGCTCGCGGGCTAATGGCTTAAGTTTAAATGACGCTCAAGTCAGCAGTCAGACCCCGATAGATTGGCTATGGTATTTGCTCCCTGAATTTCAGGTAAGATACCTTTCTACATCCGAACCAACTTTATATATAGGCATTTTGCCTTTTATCCTAGCTGTTATTGGCGGATACCTTGTTTTTAAAAAAGGAGACAATAGCAATAAATTTTTTGTGGGTCTTTTTGTATTCGGATTGGTTACGGCTCTTAGATATTCTCCTGTCTTTTGGCTGTTTCACCAGCTTCCGGTATTTGATCTATTCCGTGGTTCGAATAGGTGGATGTATTTGGGTAATTTTGGATTAGCGGTTTTGGCCGGAATTGGTTTTGATTCAATAAGATTGTCGCAAATACCTGCGTTTTTATGGTCAAAGATGGCCAGGGTTTTTAAATGGTTGATTATCGTGGGGGGCGGTTTAGTTGCGGCAGTAAATATTATTTATTACATTTTTTCAGATAAGATCATAAGGTTTTTGCAGAACTATTATGACGATAACTATTATCAATATTCAACCAAACTTCCTTTGGCCCATTATCATAATGTTATAAGTTCTTTGGTCAATAGTACCTTTGAAAACATAAGCCTTCTGAATATAAAATTCTTTATTCCCGCCATATTTATTGTTATCGGTTATATTTTTGTGAGGCGAATGCGGGATGGCCGTATTTTTGCCGGCAAATATTTCAGCCTCGCCATTGTGGCGCTAAGTTTTGTTAACCTTGCTTCTTTACACCCTAATTTTTATCAGATATTTGATAAAAAAATAATTCAAGAACAACCAGAAATAGCCAGTGTGATAAAAAACAAAGAAGGGGAGGCTCTGAATAATGTGCGCATATTCTCTTTTTTGACCGGAAGCGGAATAGATCAGAAATTAGATAATACTTTTTATCCGGAGGTCACAGAGGAAGATCACATGATAATTCAGAGAGACCTTATGGTGGTCAATTTAAATATGCTTTACGGTGTTGATAGTATTGATGGCTATAACAACTTAATGTCGCGTCGCAACTCCCGTTTACTAGCTGCACTTGGAAGTCACCGTACCACTGTCGGCGATAGTTTGGCTTATGCCGAAGGGACCATACCCGATAAAATATCAATTTTTCTGTCTCGTCTGTCCTTATTATCGATGATGAATGTTAAGTATATAATTTCTTTGTATGAGCTGCCTTCGACTAAAGATTTATCTCTTGTGTATACGGCATACTCCACTCGTTTTAATGTCCCGATCTACCTTTATGAAAACAATAAAGTGTTGCCGAGGATATATCTGGCTAATAGCGTGACCATTTTGCCGGATCAGGATGAATTAAATAATTTCGATATTGTTGCTAATCCGATCAATGATTTTAATCAAAAAACCTATCTAGAATGTAATAATTGTCAAGATAGCAAGAACATTAAATCAAAAAATGATAAGTTAAAAATTCATACTTACCGAGACGGCTTTCTGGAATTAGATGTCAATATAGATCAGGGCAGATGGTTGATATTTTCTGAATCAAATCTTCCCGGTTGGCGGGCAACGATAGAGGGAGAAGATACGGAAATATTCACCGCCAACTATATTTATCAGGGGATGTATATACCAAGCGGGCAGCACAAGGTCATTATTAAGTTTAGTATGGATAGTCTTATAAAATAAAAGCAATGCTCAATCGTAGAAATATTTATTTTTTTATTACAGCACTTGTTTGTGTAGCGGTTTTAATTATTGTTAGCAGTAAGTTTGTCTTTCTTGACGGAGATTCAATTAAAGCCTTTTATCCTTACGCCAGAAGCATACAAGAAGCCGGAAGTGGAATTTGGGAATCTGATATTCTTTCGGGGCATAGTCTGGCGACTTCTTTTCAGATTGGAATCTTTAGCCCAGTTTATAGAATCTTTATCTTGAGCTTTGGTTTTATCAGCGGATATAATTTATTAATCTTTTTCTACCTTTTGATAACATTTGTATTTACTTATATTTTTTGCAGGTCCTTGAAATTTTCCAATAATGCATCATTATTCTCTGCGGTCACGTTTTCTTTAAGCCAGATAGTAATGCATTGGGCCGGAAATCTTGCGATAACCAGCGCGATTCCTGTTATACCGGCTGCTTTTATAGCTATCAGGGGGGCAATTTATGGGCAGAAGTGGCATTTAATAATCTCTTTTTTATTTTTGGGTTTATCATTTCTTGGCGCACATCAACAGCTTATATTAATGAGTCTCGCGGCCGCATTTTTTTACGGCATCTACTTGTCAGTGAACCTTTACGCGGCAGGATCGAAGTTACATAAGATAGTGGGATCGTGGCTAGTATTCTTTTTGGGGTGCATTGTCAGTTTTATTATAGGCTTGCCACAGCTTTTTTACACATGGAGATTTACCCCCTTATCTACTAGAGTCGGGGGCTTGGATTGGGCAAGCGCCTCTGCGGGTGCGGCTACTCCTTTTGATCTGATCAAATATATTTTACCCGATTTTTCTTTCAGATACTGGATATCTGGCGAATATTTGCCATATATAGGAATTTTACCGCTTAGCTTAGCCTTGTTTGCCGTCGTTAGAAGATATAAGAATGAGCATGTTTTATTCTTCGGAGGATTAGCGGTTCTTTCCTCTCTGTTATCTGTAAAGTATCCGCTATTCTGGCTTATGCATAAACTGCCTATTCTAGAGTATTTTAGGGTTCCTGCTAGATGGGTTTTTATTCTAACCTACTCTTTAGCAATTCTTGCGGGAATTGGGTTTGATTTTGCATTAACCAACTTAGACGATGCAAAGAAATTTATTAAAAAATTTGTTGGTATACTTTTTGCTTTTGTCATGGGTGCATCACTCTTGTCCCTGTCTGTTTTTACTGTTTTTGGGTCGAGAATAATTTCTTTTTTACAGGCATTTTTCGATAATAATTTATATCAAAATACTACTAAGCTTCCTCTGGAATATTATCATAATCTTATTTCTAAGATAATTAATGACTCTTTTGCCAATTTAAGTTTTTCAAAACCAGGTTTCCTTTTTGCCGTATTAATAATCTCATGTTCTTTTTTGGCTGTTAAGTTCTCGGACAATACCCGTAAATTTACAAAGCTGATTTTTGTAGTTACGATTATCAATCTTGTTGTATTCGGATACATGGGATTGGTTTTTACCTCTGCCAATATCTTTCGTGAACCGCCTCCTTTGGCTAGCTATCTGAAACAAGTAGAAAATAACCCGTTCTCTTATAGGGTCTTTACTTTTTTTGTGCGTTCCGCCAGTTCCCAAAAGATTGCCATGCTGGATAATGGCGAGTATGAGGCCATGATCTACGGCGTGGACAGTCTAATTCCCAGTTCAAATATTTTTTGGAATATTCAAAGTATCGACGGGTATGAGCCAATGGCACCAAGGCGTGGACAAAGGATGCTTGCATTTGTGGGTAGCGAAATTACCCAGTTTGCTCCCTCATTAGCAAATACGACAATTCCATTGAGCGAAAAATTCTCTCTCTTTCTTTCTCGTATTCCATTGCTATCAATGATGAATGTCAAATATATTATTTCTGGGTATGAATTGCCCAAAACAAATAATCTGGGATTAGTTCATACAGTGTATTCTACAAAATTCAATGTCCCCATCTACTTATACAAGAATACAAAAGTCTTACCCAGAATATATCTGGCAAACTCGGTTACAATATTGTCCAGTAACGACGAAGTAAAAAATTTCGAAATGATAACTGACCCTACTAACGACTTTTCAAAAACAATTTATCTCGAATGTGGCGACTGTCTCAATAGCAAGAATCTGCCTTCTGATAAGGACAGATTGAGCATAAATAAATATCAAAACGGCCTCCTCGAATTAAGTGCTAGTATAAATAGGGGCAGATGGCTAATATTTTCTGAATCAAATCTCCCGGGATGGCAAGCTACGATAGATAGCGAATTTGTACCGATATATACCGCCAATTACTTGTTTCAGGGCGTTTATATTCCGGCCGGAGAACATAGTATAAAATTTGAATATAAATAGGACTTACGGGTTCCAATTCATAGCTCGAATTTTACAGCCAGAGTTTTTCGGAGTTTATAGCTCTTGAGCCTTGGAATATAAATCGAAACTAGGGTTACCGTATACAGGGATTGACCTAATCGTATCAAAATGATACGATTAGGATAGCCAAATGATACGATCATGGGTAGAATTAACGAAAAACAACAAAAAATATTGATTCTCTTCCTCCAACGGGGGTTTTTAAGTTCGTCGCATGTTCACGAGGGGCTTGTTAAATCGGGAGAAGAGGTATCTCTTATAACTGTTAAGCGCGAGTTGTCCCGGATGAATAGTGACGGGCTGCTTTTAGCGGAGGGGGCCGGACGTTCACATGGTTATAGAATAAGCGCGAGAGGAAGGGTTTTTACCGATGTTAAAGCGAAAGAATATTGTACTATCGAACCAGACAAGCGTTATGGCTCGGAAAAATTTAATTTTAAATTGCTTCCCGAATTTCCAACGGATATTTTTTCCGAAAAAGAGTTAAGCGAGCTTACGAGTGCAACGAATGATTTTAAGCGCAGAACCGAGGATTTACCGAAGGCCATCCAGAAGAAAGAGCTTGAGCGTCTAATAGTTGAACTTTCATGGAAGTCATCCAAAATCGAAGGCAATACCTATACGCTTTTAGATACAGAAAAATTGATTCTGGAGAATAAGGAGGCCGTTGGACATGATAAAAAAGAATCGGTGATGATACTAAATCATAAAAATGCATTTAACTTTGTGCGAGAAAATTCCAATTTATTTAAGACATTAACACGGGCTAATCTTGAACAGTTACATTCAATATTAATTAAAGATTTGAGCGTCGGTTCTGGCTTCAGACATAATCCGGTTGGCGTTACCGGTTCAAGGTATCATCCCATTGACAATATATATCAAATACAAGAGGCGGTGGACGCATTAGCTATGTCTGTGTCGAGAATGGAAACATCTTATAGCAAAGCACTTTTGGCTCTATTGGGCATTAGTTATATACAGCCATTTGAAGATGGCAATAAGCGCACAGCGCGTCTTATGGCGAATGCACTACTTCTGGCGCACGGATTAGCGCCTATTTCATATAGGAGCATTGATGAAAATGATTATAGGGAGAGTATGCTGGTATTCTACGAACTAAACTCCGTGGTCCCCTTTAAGACCATCTTTATCGATCAGTATGTATTTGCGGCAAGAAATTATTTAGCCAAGTAACTGTGATTAAAAGTTCGATTGTATTTCTAAATAAAATTGCTGATTTCCGTCAGCATTGGTTTATTAGGAACGTGGCGACTCTGCAGGTAGGGAGCTTTGGGGGGACTTTGGTTCAGGCTGTTTCGGGCATATTCATAGCTCGAATTTTACAGCCGGAGCTTTTCGGAGTCTATAGCTTGTCTATCGGCTTAGCCGCCTTAGCCGGCTTGCTTTTGGGTGCCGGAATGCAGGATGCCGTAGCGACATTGGTTGGTTCGGCTTATGCTCAAAAGAATGACGAGGAATTGCGGAATGCCCTCGCTTTTTTATTGAAGATAACGTTTTATGTCGGGCTAGCTACTTTGGCAATTTTTATCTTTATCCCGTCCGTCGCGCAGTATTTTTATAATAACTCACTAATTGGCTGGTATGCGGGTATAGTTGTTCTGGGCGTATTTTTCTCATCTTCTTTTAACGCAGTGGTTCAGTTAAGTCTTCAAGTTGCCGGAAGAATAAAATCAATGGCCCTATTAGTTTTTGGTGATCAATTTTTGCGTTCCGGATTTGCCCTGCTGTTTGTTTTTATAGGCCTAGGTGTTTTGGGAGGCGTGAGTGGCCAATTGGCCGGTGCGGCTTTTATTTTTGTAATATCGATCTTTGTTTGGGGCGGCCTGAGGAAGGTTTATAATATTTTTCCTTCATTGCGAGACTTGATCGGTTATACTAGGCGGGTATCAGTCGCTAGATATATCGGTTTCAGTTTATGGGTCGCCGTTGATAGAAATATGGGCAATTTATTTATGGCCCTGCCAGTTGTTTTGACCGGTATTTATGTATCGACTGTGGAGGTTTCGTATTTCAAACTTGCCTTCGGCTATCTTAATCTTGCTTTGAGCTTGCTCGGACCCATATCGACTCTTTTAAATATGGAATTCCCCAGGATCCAGATTCAGGACGTTGATAAACTGAGGAAGACTTTTATTAAGATATCAGTATTTGGCCTGACTATATCCACCTTCCTTACCCTGGGAGCCGTTGCGGTTTCTTCAATCGCTTTCCGAATATTGTACGGAGAAAGCTTTATGCCCAGCGTTAATTATGTTTTAGGCCTGATAGCCTACGGAGCTCTATTCGGTATTGGTGTCGGACTGGGACCGATGTGGAGGGCGATAAATAAAGTCAAAGTTTCCATCGCTATCAATCTGATTGTCTTGGGAATCGGGATTCCTATGGGCTTGTGGCTAATCAGTTCATACGGTCTTTGGGGCTCGGTAATAATGGTTACTCTCTGGTTCACGGTATCACATGGCGCCTCGTTTATATATTTGATTAGGGAACTGAGAAGAAAGGTATTATAGTCTTCAATTTCAAATTTAAAATCTTCACTAAATCATCCAATGAATCATCTCTCAAGAACAACCGAATATCTATTCCCACACTCTTAAGAATATGAGAATAGATTTATCAGGGCTCGTTATTTACGAGCTAGAACGATGACTTGACCGTGAGGCAACCATAGGCTATACTTTTCGGCATTATGGCGAAGGGAATAATT
>Ga0209542_10014501_pt1 | contig 13412 bp, 6 predicted proteins | sample RifCSPhighO2_01_FD_184028 | JGI IMG/M metagenome (GOLD analysis project Ga0209542, IMG submission 184028) | Soil microbial communities from Rifle, Colorado - Rifle CSP2_plank highO2_0.1 (SPAdes) (version 2) | ecosystem: Environmental > Terrestrial > Deep subsurface > Rock core/Sediment ... | reverse complement strand
CTTGAGAGACATTTGCAACAGCAGAGAAATTAGTTGTTCCCCCGTTAAATGTTGAATAGCTCGGCTCGCCTAATGCGCCTTCCCATCCGCTTAACTTAGCAAGCATTACCCAAATTGCCTTCCCCAATCTTCTCGCCCCAACCTGCCCAATATGGTCTCCATCTTCTGTTCCTGCAATAAAAACATTGCATTCCATTCCAAGCGAGCAGGCACCCCAGTCAATATCTCTTAAATTATCCGGATGAATGTGTGGAAAAACATGCCCTTCCCAAGAATCAGTATCCAAGCTCCCAGAATCACTATAAGAAAGAATATCTGCATAATCAAATAATACTTTGTTATTTGCTTTTACATAATTTCTTATATATTCATACTTCAAATATCTCTGATAACCAATCTCTCCTGTATAGCCCTCAATAGGCCCTGTCGTGAAAAACACCGACGTGTTAAATCCCTTCGATTCAACATAAGAAATATATTCTTCTGTCGCAGCAAGATATGTCTTCATCATAACATTATTCCCAGTCAAGCTAATATCTCCCTCATCCAATCCCCATCTTAAATCTCCATCAGGCCCGCCCTCAGAAGCACCAGCCCAGCGCACATTATAAACCGGGTCAATAGTGCCGCCGAGACCATTATGCCAAGTAGCATCCCAGCACCATCCAAATCCAATAGCTGCAATCTCCAAATTGTGCGTGTTTGAATAATTAATGTGGTTTTTAATAATTTGATAATTATTTGCAGTGTCTACAAAGCCAGGCCAAGCTTTCCAAGTATACCACTCTGCCTCGCCAGCTCCTTGCGTCCACCCATTATATTGATTTCTGACCAGCCTGTCAATTCGCAATGCATCAGTCCTATAAGCTGCAGGCGAGCCAGATTCAGTGATAGCAACATTGTATTTCACAGGATCAATATAAGAAACAAATGTTACTCCCTTTCTGTATCCTGACGAATGTGACTCTCCAGGAAGATTAAACCACATCTTCTTTACTTTATCTAAATACTCATCAGGAATCTGCTCAAATTCTTCAACAGCATTGTGGTCTATTATAAGCATCTCGTTAAAAGGCGCCAGAAGTGTCCTGTCTTCGCTAATGCTCTCCTGTCTCGCGGAAATTGCATCTTTGACAGCATCCTGCAATGTGGAAAATATCCTTGTCTTCCCCACAATAAAATCAGATGTCCCAGCCAGCAGTAAAATAATTAGGAACAAAACCAAGCTAACAAAAGAAAGCCTCTTCAAAAATAAAACTTTGCCGCTGTCCAGCCTCTTCTTTCTCATTTTATATTCAATAATTTACGCTATTTAAATATTCTGCCTTGGTAAGTTAATACTCAATTCAGCATTGTAGTAAAAAATTATTGGTGATTAGACAATAATCAAGAATTATAAGGTAAAAGATAAATCAAGATAATTATCCCAAATATGACCTTGGTGATTTTTATTTTTTATTGTCTTTTTTTAGATTGAAATACTTTAAAGAATTGGTTCAAAATCTCTTTTGTCAATTCTAAGGATTCATCACAAAAATTTTTAAGATTTCTTGAAGAGCTATTTTTAAAATAAATATTTTTCACAATTTTCCCTTTTTTCTTTACAGAACGGACAGCTGGAACAAAGTCGCCGTCTCCAGAAACTAAAATAGCCATATCAAAATTATTATCACAAGCATTTTCAACCATATCAACAGCCATATTTATGTCATCTTCTTTAATAATATAATAGAATTTGTCTGTTCCAGTTATGTTTCTTTTGAGTAATTTGCACAGGACTAGATGAAAGTTAGGAATTTGCTTTAGTTTTTCAAAGAACTCTTTTTGGCTTTCGTACTTTTGAGGATTATTTTCCTTATCAAGCAGAGCATTATAATAATAAATTGCAACAACATCATCTTTTCCAGCTAAAAACTTAACAAATCTCTCAAAATCAAAGTTTTTCAGACCTCTATTTTTTCCATATAATTTTCTTAAGCCAAAATAGAAATTATTCCCATCTATAAAAACAGCAACTCTTTTCATTTTAAAAGTGCCCATCCCTTGCCGAAGCAAGGATGAGCGTATATGATTATACTATAAGTTTAAGGTTTTTATAACTTTCGGTAAGCGAAATTTTTTGCTTCTTTTTTTAAAAGAAGTTTATTAAAGGGAAGGAAAAACAAATTAAGTGATTATTATGCGACTAATATATAATCTATTTCATTTTTGTTGATTAAGAGAAGTTTTCTCTGAGGGCGAAAGCCCGAAGGGGCGCGGGCAACCTCTCGTATCTAGGGGCGGGTAGAAAAGGTTTCCATCTTGAGTATTTATTATCTCCAAATTTGCAAGATGAAAACTTTTTGTCAGGAGTCTAAGGTTTTTGGCTATTGGACTTATCTACTTTTTCTTTGAAAGTTTCTTCCTCAAAATCAGGAACCAGACAGCATTTATTAATACTAAGACAATCACAGCCACCACCAAAATTGTAACCAGCCCATTGCCTCCACCGCCAGTTGCATTTCCCTTTGATATAACATAACCAACTCCCACAATATTAATATTATTCGAAGAAACCTCCAGCTTCAAATCTCTCTGTTCAGACTGCTGCCCATATCTCAAGAATAAAGAAGAACTATATGTCCCTGCCTTGACTCCTGCAGTATCCCAGAAAGCAGTCATTAAGCTCTTTGACAATGGTTGTATATCATAACTTGATGACTTGAAATCAGCCATTGTTGCCCCGCTCGCATCATAAACAATCATCTGCGCATAAGCGCCCTTTATTGCCTCGCTCCATTTATTCTCTACAAGCATTTCAAATTTTGCAATTTCTCCCAGGGAGAAATCATTAACTTCCATCCCTGCTAATTCCAGCAATCTAGTTCCAACATTAAATTGCTTCTCTATGCTCAAAGTGCTTTCATCATACAAAACAGTTGCAACAGCTCTGTAAGGTCCTGGTGTAACTCCGCTTGCATCCCAGACAGCAGCTATTTCTTTTCTCTGTCCGCTCGGAACTTGAATTTCATTCGTCTCCAAAGTCTTGATTTTCTCGTTCAATGCCCCGTAAATATCTATTGTCCCCCTTACTCTAACTAAATCCAAATTTCCTCTGCTTATAACAGGGATTACAAAAGTAATCTTGCCATCGCTCTCAGGCCCAATAACATTAAAGCCTGCTTCAGCGTATTTTCCAGGATAAGGGACAAAAATACTTATTTGCGTTGCAACGCCAATAGCTGCCCCGATAAATGCCTCGCTTGTCTCTGATTTTCCAGGCAATTGTATAACTACGACTTCTGACATGTGCTGTCCAGGAGAAAGCCCTGCCGGAATCTTTACTTTATATTTCAGAGTTTTTGATGCTTCGCTTGCAGACATCTTAAATGAAACTTCTGATAAGGCAATGCTTTGATTCAGCTCGCCCTGCACAAGAACAATCAAATCCATATCTTTGTTCTCTGAATTCATCACTGTAAATGCAACTTCTTTCTCAACACCCGGCTCAAAATCAAATGTTGTCCTTCCAGGAGTTACACCCAGTGCCAGAACATTAGACGTCATAAATAATATTCCAATCAATAAAATAAGGGCAATTTTCTTATCCATTTGCAACACCTCTGTTTAATTTATTATGAATGGAAATTAAAAATCCAGATAATAATTCAGAATTATCAATAATATGATTAGTAATTCTATAAGACATTATATCTGCTCTTCTTAACTTTTGTTCGTGCTGATTTTTGCTCATTATTCTCCCCCTGAATCTTGTTTCCCCACAAATTTAGTTCCTGAAACTTCCTTATTTTCGTCAACTCCTAAAACAACATTTCCTGTCAGTTCTTCACCCTGGTAAACATCAACATTCAGCTCTGTATTTCCGGAATTAACTATTTCATAGCTGTCATCTCCGCTCGCAACTCGCCTCAATTTCAAATCAACTTCTGATTCAATAGTCAATTTTCTCACTTCACTCGGCAATGCCCCGACAACTTTCCAATAATAAACTCCTGGCTTCAAATTAATCACTAAATTGTCTTCAACATAAATTTCTTCAGAAGAGCTAAACTCCAGATTATCATCTATCAAAATTAAATTCGCTTTTTCAAACGAGAATAGCACAGCTGTGTTTCTTGTTGACAATTCATCAGTAGGGGCTATAACTAAAGGCCTCGCATATCCCACTAAAATTGCAATTACAACTAATGTCCCTACTACCACAAGCAAGTCTATCCCTAAAATATATTTTTTATTTATCATTTTTACTCCTTATTTTATTGATACGGTCATTTAATTCAGAATGGACTGCGCCAGGTGTGGGAATCGAACCCACAAATCCTTTTGTAAAGGAAGACTGAGTATCAATCAGTTGCATTAACCATTCTGCCAACCTGGCGCGATCAAACGGATCAACCGAAACATTTAAATATTTCTCTTTATTATACAAATCATAACTGAGTATCAATAAGTTGGGTTTGACCATTCTGTTCGAACCCTTTTTCTTATTTTTATTATTTGAAAGATTCATGTATATCTTATTACTAAAATTATTACAATGTGTGTAGATTTGCATTAACATTAATACTACACTCGCAGCACCCATATTTTCTTTTCTACTATTAATTAATTTGCTCCTATTAACGCCTTCCGACATCATCAATATACATATTCCACTAACTAAAATCATCTCTCCCCATATTGTTTTATTTTTTATTTCCATTTTTTACTCCGCCAGGCTCGACGTAAATGTTATTGTCGAGCTTCTGACTCCAGAGCCTTCATCAGAAGGCACTGTAATATTAATATCAATTTCAGCAGTATCTGTCGCGTTTGTATAATTCAATTCTGCAATACACAGCAAAGGCGAGGCAGTAAGAGGAATATTAGTATAAGTCGTAACAGACTTGCTCCAAATAAACGAATAGTTCTCTAATGTGCGATTATCTATCTTGAACTGGTAATAAGCGGTTGGATTTGCCACAGTATTCCACAGGCTTGTAGCCTGAATAGTAACATTTACAAAAGCATTCCCGTCATTTTGTATTAAAAACGGCAGAGGCGCATTTCCAGAAGTGTCATTGGTGCCCTGGAAATTTATGTCATTAAACTGGACAGAATTATTTGGCAGGCTAATTGTAATCAATGAAGAAATATTTATGGCGAATGCTTTCCCCCAATTAGAATAATCTGTCCCGTCATAAGCCCTTGCGCTCCAGTTGTAATAATCCAGATTATCATACAAGCACTTCAAATCTCCAGATATCTCATAAGAGCTTCCATTTATAACTTTCACATGCCTCGAGGCCTCGCTGCAAGTGCTTGTCGCCATCAAACTAACATTTAATTCATAAGTCAAACTATCACTATCAGCATCTGTAGATGCGCTCCATGTAAAGTTAGGCGCCCTGTTAGTGGTTGTACTCCCGTCAGCAGGCAAGGACAATGTCGGCGTTGAAGGCGCAGTATTTACAATTGTCACATTCATACTGCTATTCACCCAATCACTATAATCTGTCCCGTCATATAATCTCATCCCGCAGCTCCAATTTTCCCTTTTTGTAGTATTTCCATTATCAAGCCTTGCTGTAAAGAAGCTGTTATTTGTATAACTATTATTGTAATCTGCTCTCAAATGCAAAATGCTATTATTATACCATACAACTGTCACATTTGTTCTATCCCCATCAGGGTCGCTGATATTAGTAAAGCAATTCAAATCCTGCGCTGTCTTGTTTGTCCCGTCAGTTGAATTTATTGTCAGTATTGGATTATTCGGGGCAATATTTGTAGTAATAGTAGTATTAACAGTATAATATCCAATTACAGATTTATTGATATTGTGGCTTGTTCCATTTCCCCAGCTTATCCACTGGTATTCATAAGTCCCATTAGTCATAACAATTGAAATATTAAATAATGTTGCTGTCCAATTGCTCGCTGTAAAATTAGTTCCATTTATCTGCAGGAACGCAGAGCCATTCGTGTTCTTTATAGTCGTATTAAAGAATGCAATTCCTGTCCCATTTAGAGTTCCGTTGTTATCCCACGCATTGCTGAAAGTAGGATATTCATTATCTACAACGTCTCCAGTTACTGGCGCACTCAGATAATCAAATACATTCCATGTAAAATCAGCACTTTCCATCGTAGAAGAGGATACATCTGTTTCCAATTCTGCATTTGTAAACTGGTATAAATCAGTCCCATTAAATAATGCCATTTCAACATCAATAGCAGCAGAAGATATAATTACTGCCGTCACCATAATTTTATTGCCAATTGGTTCTCTTCTAAATTTTAAGACTTCTATATCATCTGCGTAAAGCGTGGCATTTGTGCAGGGTCCGCCGCTCCCCATAGCCAAATTTAAACTTGTTACAGTTTGTCCATTTAAAGGACAACTCCAAATATCTGTATTTCTGTCATATATTAAATAACCCAATTCTGCAGAATTGCTCGTTGTAGAAAAACCGAAAAAAGAAATATTATTATTATACCCCCACTCACAAGCATTGTTCATTGTCGGAGGGTCTTCTGATCCAATGTTCCCTGTAGGAGCCCCCGGATGAAATTCTGTCCCATCCCACATAAATGCAGTTATATCTCCAGAATCAGAGGCTATTATGCCTATATAATCAGAATTTGGGTCAGAGCATAAATCAATTGTTTCCGGTGCTGCTGCTGCTACTGTTGCATTATAAAAGGGCTCGGTCCAGGAACCAGTAGAAGTATTAAATTGAAAAAGACTAATGGGGGTTGTAGCATTAGCGGTTCCGTAAACTAAAACTCCTAAACCGCTGTTGCTTTCCCAGGCTGTTGCAAACATTTCCTCACTTGGAAGAGAAGTATCGGGTGTAATCCAAGTGCTATTCAAAAAAGCAGTTCCATTCCAAAAAGTGACAGTTAAATCGTCATTAGCGCCTTTGCTTGCTACAAGCAGATTATTGCTGCCTGTCTGTGGTTCAATAGCAATAATAAGTTGAGTTTGTGCTATAGCTCCAGAGCCATAACTATATCTCTTTTCTTCGCTCCAACTGCTTCCATCCCAAATGCGATAATTTAAAAGAGCATTATTTGTGCCATTATTCTCATAAACTACTATCCCATTTCCAGAATTATCCTCATATGCAATATCATATCCTCTAAACGCATCATTTGTTGTCCCTAATGTGGCAACAAGCAGGGGGCTTGTCCATGTGCTGTTCGTATTATTTTTTATAAAAAGCGAAATATTCCCTGCGTCATCCATTATTCCAAGCATTGTTTCATTTCTTTTTGGATTTGATTCTAATCTTACCCATTCAATAACAACTCCTGCCCCTAAATCTGGCAGATTATCCTCAGCTGAAAAAGCAGTTCCATTCCAGTTCCTGGCTCTTGGAGTAGTTACTGTCCCCTCGCCATAAACAACAATGCCTGTTTTATTCATATCCATCAGTTCTTCAATTGTTGGGTCAATTATATGCTCAATTTCTATGCTTCCCCCAATAATTCTTAAATCGAAACTATCCTGCTTTCCAGATAAATTTGTCAGGTAAACCTTATTGTATTCGTCTGAATTTAAAGAAGAAAATTCTGCGATTGTTTCATTCTCATCTATTTCATAAACTTCTATCTTCGGCTCCCCAGAAACAATTCTCGGATAAATCGTAATATCTCTTGTATTGTCTAATTCTCTCTCAAATGTAACCCTCACATATTCTCCTTCTCCAATTGCCTCGCTCCAGTTCGCGTCCAATTCCTTTACAGAATCGTAAATATCAGAAATAAATGTTCTGTTCTCATCCAGATGCTCAGCTTTTGTTATCAAAATAATGTCAAATGTCTGATTGCTCAAATGAGGAACTATCCATTCAACATAATCCAATAATCCATCTCCGTTATTATCGAGTGCTCTTTCAACAGGAACATATGTATTGTTTTCTCTCCAATATATTTTTATTTCAGAGGGCCCCTTCACATTAAATTTCTCATCTAATTCTGTAAATACCAGTACATTCTCGTAATGAACTTCTTCGGGCCCGCTAATTCTGACTTCCTTTCCATTATTCAGCTCTTCTTCAACAGCACTGGGAGCTTCTGTATAATACTCTATTTCAACTTCCCTGCTTTCATTAATTTCAATGAAAGTTACATTTTCTTCATCAAAAACAGCAAGCCCTGTAATACGGCCAAATAAATTCTTAATCCATTTAATTAATTTAGGTTCTTTCTTTAGATCCAAATCTGCGCTTATTTGCCCATTGATAACATTGCCACTAATCCCTATAATCACCTCTTCTGCCACCTCCTCTCCATCATCAGCTTTAACAACTTTAATAACAGAAACATTTTCAGCAATTGCAGGAATTTCAACAGAAAAATTAACCCCCTTATCAGCAACAATCGTCTTTTTCCACCTAACAGGCTTTCCAAGAACAGCACTGTATTGAATAGTATTAACGCTAATATTTGCACTTGTTAAATTAACAATAGTTTCATTCACAGTCGTAATATTAATCTCTGTGATATTCATTTCAGTTACATTAATTTCCGTTACATTAATCTTAGTAATGTTCATTTCAGTAATGTTAGTTTCTGTCTCATTAATAATTACCTCGCTTTCATTAATCTCAACTTCATTGCCTCTCCCTTCTAAATTTATTTCTTCTTCTGCCTTGACTATTATAATATCTCCATAAGCCAATTCTACGCTCAATTTTCCGCTTTCATTTACACTAAACTCAAACTTGCCCAAATCTATTTCCAAGCTCAATCCTTTCTTCCCAAAATATCCCTCTCCAAATCCCCTCTCTATAATAAAATAATCAGTTGAAACTTCTATCAGTTCATCTGCAATTTTTAAAGAAACAGCATTATCTTCTATTGTGCCTGCATTTGCTTTCACACTATTAGAAACAATCTTCACATCTTCTTTCTTGTCAATAGGATAGCTGAAGCTGTTGTTCTTGCTGGCTTTTCCATTTATAATATGACTATTCTCGCTTACAGCTTCTCCTGTAATCCCCACTTCAACTTTATTTTCATTCTTTTCTTCATTCCCTGTATTTTCATCTGCTTTCTTTTCTTCAGTTTTATTTTCTTTCTCTTCAGCTTTCTCCTCTTTCTTTTCAGCCTTATTATCTCCAACGCTTTCATTTCCAGCAGCAGTTTCATTAGAAATACTTTCATTAGCAATTGTATCATTTGTTAAAGTTTCATTTCCAACAGCAGTTTCATTTACAATGCTTTCATTTTCCAAGCTTGCATTTTCTTCTCCAATCCCTCCTGCTCCAATGCCTCCTTCTTCTGTTCCCTTCTCAAATATTTCCAAAGAGAAACTAACTTCTGGATAGTTTATTTTTTCCCCAGAAATACCATAACCCTCTCCTGCTCCAGAGATATCAGCGCCCTCTGCAAAATAATTTCCATAAACCGCATTGTCGCTTACAAGCTCATTAAGAAAAATCTCCTTCTCCTCTCCTCCTAAATTAATTCTTACTTTAGAATCCTTGGGAACAAGCTCTCCTGCCTTAAGATTAAACTCCAGCTTCCCGTCCAATTTCTCTCCAGCCTTGTAGCTGGATTTGATATCTAAAGAAGCTTTTCCAGTGCCAGTTAAACCGCTAAAAAATCCATTCTGAAAAACAAAAAACAAGAGTAGGAGAACTGCAAAAATACCGACGATGATTCCTGCAAGATACAAACTCTTCTTCCCTAAATGCGATTCTTCAGCACTGCCAAGATAAGTTGTAACAACCTTCCCATTTACTCTTTTATTTTCGTATAAATAAGGGCCAAACCTCTTTCCGTTTTTATAAGTATATTTTTTATGCACCACTTTTTTATCCTATTGCAAAGCGATTCTTAGACCTTGTAGGAGAACCCCTTTTCAGTATAAAAATTAAGAAAATATTCTTTATAAGCATTTCCCTATATAGTCTAATAGTAGGAGAACTCTAATTTTATACCTTTAATTTCTCCTTTCTCGTCCCAATAAAATACCATACTACAAGCACAATTATTGTTGCAATTAAAATTCCAACAATTCCAATTAAAACATAATACCTTATTTCTAATCCGCCAGTAGATTCACCTCCCCCGCCCTCAACTTTCCCTGCTTTCTCCCCGACAGCATTTGCATCCAAGCCAAGAACAACCTGTTCCCCTCCCTCTACAATTCCAACATACATCTCCTCATCTCCAAGATAAATTGGCAAAACATCTTTTCTCGGAATAATATAATCTCCATTGAACAATTTTGCTACAATCTTCCCGTCTTCTGTCAAAATAAATGACGCCAAATAACTATTTCCATACAAGTCAACAATTATTTTTTCTTCTCCAGTAGCATCTACATAAATTAATTCATCTCCCAATATAATTTTCTCCCTCTCGTCAGTAATGCTTACATTTGTTATGTTTCCAGCTGTTGGCTTCGGCTTTATTGGAGGGAATCCTCCGCTTCCTCCGCCCCCGCTAGTATCTACTGGCGGAGTTACAGGAGCAACATAATTTACACCGAACTTTCTCGTCTCGCTCTCTCTAATATTTCCCAATGAATCAGTACAAGAAATATTCCAATAATACTCCCCATTCGCCAAAGATAAGACAAAAACATTTTCTCTCCCATTTATTATATTAAAGTCCATTCTTTTCTCAACTCCAATAAGAACACTGCAATTTAGTATAGGAGAATAATCAGTTACACTATAATTAAATTCGACCTCTTTAGCACTGCTGACAAAATCATTTGCAGGACTATTCAACATGACAATAGGCGCTTCATTATCAACATAAGTTTCATTTGCAGCTAATGTCTTAAACTCGTAAATCGAAGAATTCACACAATTCCCAGCATTATCACAGTTTCCGACTTTATAATAATAAATACTATTCTCTCCCAGATTATTCAAATTAATAATATGGCTCAATAAATAATTACCATCAATAGCATTTAAATTCAAATTCACAGAGCTTAATCCATAATAAATTCTTGAATTTGCATTCTCATTTGTCTGCCAGCTAATAATTGCAGACCGATTAGTAATTGAACTATTCACAACAGAAGAAATTACAGGCGCTGTAGTGTCTGCCGCAATGCTAAAACTGATTAAATAATCATTTGTATTGAAATTCCCGTAACTATCATTGCATCTTGCATAATAATTATATGCTCCTGCTATCAGTCCATTCAAGGCATAATAATGCAGATTCCCATTTCTCAAGAAAGTATTTGCCATACTGCCATAACTTTGCCCAGCACTTGTTGAATATCTGCAAATTGCAGTTTCATCAGTTGTCAGATTAATATTCACGCTTGTTGTTCCTATTGGCAATATTCCTGTTGGTCTTCCATTGCTTCTTGTCGGCGGTGTTGTGTCTGCGCAAGCCCCGCAATCTACAGAACAAGTTGAACAATTTTCAAAACCATTGCAGCTCAAATCCCCGCACGTCGATACAACAGAACCGCAAGATCCAATATTGCAAGGATCATAATCCCTCGCCCTCTGCGTTGCATAATCAGAACAAGAATTGACAAAATAACAATCAACATCATAAACATAATCTCCATTGCAGTCATATCTGCTTTTTCTTGTACCATCGACAATTGTCGGATTAATATCCATCCAAGAACAGCCGAAATCATCACGATATGTATTCCACATATTAAATATAAATTCATTAATTGCGCCACCCCAAGATTGATCACGGTATCCAATCCAATAACCCATTTGCTTTTCAGTCACAACTACCCTGTCATAATAGTCAAAAAATAAGTCATTTTTCCAATGATCCCTTAATCCCATGATGTTAACTGCCAGGGCTGTCCCTAACATGCCCATCGTGTTGATGTGCCGATATTCAGCACCCCAATTTGCATTATCCCGAGTGATATCATCGTAAGGCCCATAATGCCTTGAGCCCCATTCAGGAAGCCCTACATGTGATGGGTTATATGTCTCAGCAACACCATCTCCCGCGTTTACCCCTTGTACTGCTCTTCCAACATCACTTTCAAAAACCTTGAAAATATTCAAGTCCTCCTGGAATACTGGATTCAAATTGCCGACCGGAATGCTTGAATTCCACACCCCAATACTAAGCATTTTATCATCGCTGAGAACCAATCCCGCAAAAACGATGGGTAGTTTTCTTCCCATGTTCTGGCCTTCAAGAGGCACCCAGTTACCTTCCGCCAAATCCTTCCCTAGCAAAATGTTCCTGTAATTATCTATGCCTAACTGGACAAATGAAATCAACAAGGTTTTTTTCTCCTCATCAGAATAGTTAAGATTTAATACCAAAGCGATGATACTTTCATCTTCTGAAAAATCACGTGAATAATCCTGCATATTGTCTGCAGGATGTTGATACCTGGCCAAAAAACTAGGTATGTGATCAATCCAAGGCTTTGCTACTTTGTATTCAATAGAACTAGGAGTTGGCGCACCACTAGTCAAAGGAAGTTTTAACAGCTTGCTAAAGTTCAGATTAGAAACTTGATAGATAATCTCTTTGTCATTTCCAGAATAAGCAGGCCGAAAGCTGTCTACCGAAGGAGACGCATCCAAAACAGTTAGAACAGCAGCGCTTTTTGTCTGAGGCCTTGTGCTCACACCAAAACTGATTGTTGAAATTAAAGACGAATTTCCTTTTACTTGCAGCGGATTTGATGCTGATAAATCCATCCCATTTGGCCTTGCAGCGTTCAAGGATGCAACATAACTATTGACATTAATAGAACCATACTGATGCATAATGCTATCATATCCCTGGCTACTTCCATTAGCAGGACTTGGATTAATCATGCTCCCATGCATAACTCTCCCAGCAATATCCGTCGACGCAGGAGTAATATTAACAATATTTACAGGCCCCACAACCCAATAATCCCCATTCACAAAATTCCCAACACGATAGCATTTATCAAAAAACCAGGTTATGTTCCATTGTGAAATATTTGAAGCGTATCCAGCAGAACAAATCTCGTCTTCAGGCCCCATAACACTATATTCGCTAAAATGCTGAACAGAAAAAGTAACATTTCCGTTATTATTTAAAATTAATGAGCAATGCGTGCAGGCCTGCCCGTTCTCGAGTATTGCAGGTGTTCCAGAGATCCCAGTATTATAAATAGTCAAGACAGCAGAGACATTCAGGCCTTGCAAGACAAAAGAATTTAATCCAACTTTGTTGTTTTCAACTACAACATTCCTATCTAAATCTAAATTCGCAAAATCAAGTGTGTGCCCTGCAAAATCAATTTTTCCTAATTCTTTTTTCTCTAAGACAACATTCGCAACTTGAGAGACATTTGCAACAGCAGAGAAATTAGTTGTTCCCCCGTTAAATGTTGAATAGCTCGGCTCGCCTAATGCGCCTTCCCATCCGCTTAACTTAGCAAGCATTACCCAAATTGCCTTCCCCAGTCTTCTCGCCCCAACCTG
>Ga0209542_10014499_pt1 | contig 13414 bp, 19 predicted proteins | sample RifCSPhighO2_01_FD_184028 | JGI IMG/M metagenome (GOLD analysis project Ga0209542, IMG submission 184028) | Soil microbial communities from Rifle, Colorado - Rifle CSP2_plank highO2_0.1 (SPAdes) (version 2) | ecosystem: Environmental > Terrestrial > Deep subsurface > Rock core/Sediment ... | reverse complement strand
TATTGTAATAAGGTACTGTATGACTTCTTAAAGCATCATCTACCTCTTCAATCTTAAAAAGTAAATCTTTAACCATCTTTTTTTGCCTCCTTTAGTACATTAATTCTAACCTCAACAAGGGTTCTAGGTTCTAATTCCTCTACTAGAAAGCTTGGAATAACTATAATAGCCTGATTCCCATGTTTGGCTATTTTCTTTGTAATTGTAAATGTTTTTAACATTTTTATGTCTCTTTTATGTATTTTTTACTACTATTTAGTGTATATTAACTTCTATTTAAATCTTTCGTTTTTTACCACTTACTAGAAATAACACTATTCAATCTTGACAAAATACTGCTATTGAATCAACTTTTCTTCTTAAGCATTTATTCAATAATTTATCAATCTCATTTTTATCAGCTCTTCCAATAGGTTGATACATCATTTCTGAGTTTTCATAATTCCTAACATACCCCATTAGATACACCTTGTCATCTATCAACCTATAAGCAATAGCCTTACCATCAAATTTTAAGTGTAAGTCTGAATTATTATACCGGTTAAATATAAATCTGTCCATAAAACAACATAAAATTCAATTATCTATAGTAACCTTTATAAATACTATTTTTCTAAAAAAAAGATATGCAAAAAGCTCGAATAAACCTGGCGTCAGCAGAAATAGATAAATTAAATCAAATATGCAATTATATAAAAGATATAGCTGAGAAAACAGGTGTTAGTATATCTGGTCCAGTACCACTACCAACTAAGAAATTAAAATTAACAACTCGAAAAAGTCCTGATGGTGAGGGAAAAGCCTCTTGGGAAAGATATGAGATGAGGATCCATAAAAGATTAATTGATATTGGTGTTGATGAAAGAGCTCTTAGATTAGTAATGAGAGTTCCTATTCCAGAAGGTGTTCAAATAGAAATCGAGATGCTTAAATAAGTAAAAACATTTAAAATCTTTTTTATGTATTATTATTAATATGGATCCACCTCCAATGAAGTTAAACATACCTGTCGGGCAGGCTACAAAATATAACTTGGGAATATTTGCAAGAGGAGCAGTAATTTCATCCCCATTGCTTATACCGTTTCTAATTTCGTATGACGATACAAACTGCGGCGTGGGCCCAATAACTACTGGAACAATTTACCAGGATGTAAATTATGATAGTATTCAAGATAAAATAATCCCAAACAAGCACAATCCTGTACTTACAGACACTCTTCATGGAGTTAGATTGGAAGATAAAATTATTTATTTACCAAAAGAAAGTTTTGAATAGTCAAAACTGATTATTTTACAAATTCTACATTTTCTATGTTTCTAAAAGCTTCATCTCCTGTTAAGAATTTTATTCCAAGTGCTTGTGAAATTACATAACCAATTGCATCTACATAGCTAATTCTAAATTTTGAATTTCTGTTAATTCTAATTCTAAACTCAACTGCTTCTTTAATAACTTCAGGAGTAATTTCAACACAACCACCCAAGTAAAAATCAAACTCACTCGACGACCTCACTAAATCAAATTCTCTTAATAAAACATTGTAAAACTCCATTAAATTTAGTAAAGTTGTTACAAATTTTGAAGTCTTATACTTAAGATAACTAGGATTTCCTCTATTTATTTCGACCAAAGCAAAGGTATCAAAAAAATACTCATTCATCCCAACCCTCATCTATTTCCTTCATTATTTCTTCGGTTGGCCTCTTAAATATATTTTTCATACTTCCAAATTTCTTTCTTAAATCAACATCGCCACTAGGAATTAACAAGGTAATTTTTTTACCCTCTTTAATATTAGTTCCTTTTATCTTATCTTTAGGTAAAACTACAGCTAAGGAATTTCCCCATTTCCTTACTTCAGTATTAATTTGTATCATAATGAGACAATGTATCACTAATATTTAAAGATTATTATTACCAAAAGTATATTCATAAAACAGCATTTTTCTAACAAAAAGCTTTATAAATACTACTAATTAAATCTTTATTTTACTTAAACACCAGAAATTTTATATTTCTGTAAATCAGTTTTACTATTAAAAATGGCAAGAATGCATTCAAGGAAGAAGGGAAAAAGTGGCTCAATTAAGCCTATAAAGAAAACCAAACCAACCTGGGTCAGATATAGTGATATTGAAATTGAAGCATTAATTGTAAAACTTGCCAAAACAGGTAATACACCATCTAAAATTGGTTTAATTCTTAGAGATTCTTATGGAGTTCCAGATGTCAAAATTGCAGCGCAAAAATCAATAACATCAATATTAAAACAACATAAACTAATGGCAGAATATCCAGAGGATTTCATATCATTAATAAGGAGAGAAGTTAATTTAACTAAACACCTTGAAAAAAACAGAAAGGATCAAGTTGCGAAAAGAGGCATTCAATTAACTGCTTCAAAAATTCATAGACTTTCTAAATATTATAAGAAGAAAGGAATTCTTCCAATGAATTGGAAATACGATAGAGAAAAAGCTAAATTAATAGTAAGTTAAAATGGGTTTAGATTCTTTTCTCACGTTTATCAAAGATGCAGCCTCTGACTTCAATAAAATTCCAAAAAATGAACAAATTAGAATAATTTCAAATTATGATTCTGATGGATTAACATCTGCTGCCTTAATAATAAAAGCCTTAACTAAACAAGATAGAATATTTTCAGTAAGGATAATAAAACAATTAACTAAAAAAATCTTAAATGAGATCTCAACAGAGCATTATAAATATTACATATTCGCAGACCTTGGAAGCTCAAGCATAGAATTCTTTAACAATATGTCTGAAAAAAAATTCTACATCTTAGACCATCATCAAATAAATCCAATTCAATTAAAAAAAGGATATATAATTAATCCATTGTTATTTGATGTTGATGGCTCAAAAGAAATTTCTGCAGCAGGCACTTCTTATTTATTCACCAAAGCATTAGATTCATCAAATGAAGAAAATGCACACATTGCAATAGTAGGTGCAATAGGTGATAATCAAGAAAATAATGGCTTTATTGGAGCAAACCAGATTGTTCTTGATGACGCAGTAAAGCATAATCTTGAAGTTAAGAAAGGTCTTAGATTATTTGGAACACAAACAAGACCTATTCACAAAGTTATTCAGTATAGTACAGATCCTTATATTCCTGGAGTTAGTGGCGATGAACAAGCAGTAATATCATTCTTAGAAGAAACAGGAATTAACTATTATTCAAATGGAAAATGGAAAAAGCTTCATGAATTAAGTGAAAGTGATTTGCAAAAATTAACAACGGCATTAATAATGAAGATTTCCAATTACGCTGACCCAAAAAGTATTTTCGGTCCAGTTTATTTATTAAAAAATGAGCCAGAAGAAAGCCTTATTAAAGATCTAAAGGAATTCTCTACATTATTAAACTGCTGTGGCCGGCTTAATAAACCAAGTATAGGCCTTGGTCTTTGTATAAATGATAATTATTCACGAGAAAAATCTTCAGAATTACTTATGGAATATAGAAAAGAAATCATGAATAGCTTGGAATGGTTCTACAATAACAAAGCATTAAAGAAAATAATTGAACAAGAAAACTACATTTTAATCAATGCAGAAGGTTTTGTCAGAGATAGTTTAATAGGAACAATAACCTCAATAATTTCAAGGTCAGGGATCTATAACGAAGGCCAAATCCTTATATCCTTGGCTTATAATCTCGAAGGTAATATAAAGGTCTCTTCTAGAATCAGTGGTTACAACATAAATAATATTAACCTAAAAGAAATACTAGAAAACATATGCAAAGGCCTTAATGCAGAAATTGGAGGGCATACAGAGGCTGCAGGAGCAATAATTAACCAAACAGATGAACTCCAATTTATAAAAAATGCAAAAGAATACTTTAATAAAAATATCGTTACTATATGAGGTATGAAAAATGGCAAAGAAAGAAATCATTAAAAAACCTTTAATCAAGAAAAAGAAAAAATGGTATAAAATATTCGCATCTAAAGAATTTAATAGGCAAGAAATTGGCCAGTCACCAGTTTCAGACACTAATTTATTAATTAAGAAACAAATCTCAACAAATTTAGTTGCCTTAACAAACGATCCGAAAAAGCAGAACATCAAAGTAGTATTTTCAGTAGATAAGGTAGAAGAAGATGGTGCTTATACAGACCTTGTAAAGTATGAATTGATATCTGCTTATGTAAAAAGAATAGTAAAAAGAGACAAGACTAAGATAGAGGATTCCTTCATAGCTATAACAAAAGATGAAAAAAAAGTAAGAATAAAACCAATAGTTATTACAAAAAATAAAACTAAGGGGCAAATTGCCTCAAGGCTTAGAAATGAATTAAGGCAATATCTATTAAAACACATAAATACTTTAAGTATGGAAGAACTATTCCAAAGTTGCATAAATCATACTTTACAAAATTCAATAAGAGAAAATATTAAGAAAATTTATCCAATTAACTCTAGCGAAATAAGAATCCTAGAAAAGTTATGAAATTAAAAAATATTGCAACTTATTTGGTACCTTTGAACAGAGAAACAAATGAGTTACTAGATTCTATCAATCATTTTCCAAATTATAAAAAGATTAAATCACTAGCAAAGCAAAGAAGAATAAAAGTATATAAAAGAAATTTTGATATAACCCTTGTTAATGACAGACCATTTATTCTCTTAACAACAGAAGAAGAATCTCTTCAAGAATTTGTAGAGGATACGAATAAAAATATTAGGCATGATTCTTTGATAGAACTTTTTAAAGAATTTTCAAACATTGCTTTTCCCTCTATTACCTCCACTATTTCTCCAGACTTAGTTGGCTTAGATTCAATTAAGAAAGCATCTTGCTTGCAATTATTCAGCAAAGAAAGATTTCATATACTTCTCCTAGGAGACCCCGGGGTTGGCAAGACAAAATTACTTTCTTCCTTAGTAAGTATGTCTCCAATATCAGCTCATGGTCTTGGTTCAGGTACATCAAGTGTAGGCCTTGCCGTAACAGTTAAAGGAAAAGAAATTCTTCCTGGTTTACTTGCAATTGCAAATAATGGAATCTGCGCTATTGATGAATTAAACCTTATGAAAAAAGAAGACAGAGCAAGCCTTTATTCTGCAATGGAAGATGGTTTCATTACATATGATAAGGGAGGTAATCATTTCAAATTCGATGCAAGCTGTAGAATTATTGCAGCAGCAAATCCAATAATGGACAAGTTTAGGGGTGGATTAGCTGGATTCAGAAGGCAAATTCCATTTGATCTTCCATTAATATCAAGATTTCACTTAGTTTTCATAATTAGAAAACCTTCAATAGATAAATTCCTAAAGATAGCTAGAAATATTTTAAAAGATAAAAAACCTCATTTTAACGAAAATGATATAGAATTCATTAAAGGTTATGTTGAATATGCTTTATCTATTAAAAATGTAAATATCCCTAAAGAATTTGAAGACGAAGTAATTAATTTCATTGAGAAAATAAAGAAAAATGAAGATAATTTCCTATTTGAATTATCTCCTAGAATTGTTGTTGGCTTGACAAGGATTGCTAAGGCAAGGGCTAGATCTGAATTAAGAGATACTGTAAACTATGATGACATTGAAATTGCTAAAGATTTACTTCTAGAAAGCTTAAAATATGAATAGCTCGAAACCTTTTTAAATTAAATTATTTCTCAAATGCTCATGCCTCAGTGGCTCAGCCTGGTAGAGCACCTGCCAATTAATTATTGGGTGATACTTGTAATCAGGATGTCGGGAGTTCAAATCTCCTCTGAGGCTTTCATTTTCTTTCTTTATAAAATTCACTGGACACACGACAGGTTCACCCGAATCTAATTTATTAAACAAATGCCTTATTCTTATATGACTCTTACCTGTATAAAAGAAGACTCTAGTAAAATCAACATCAATCTTTTAATTTATGCCTTTGAAAATCCTCCCTCACTAGTTCTAGATTGTAATAATGCTTCCAATCCCCATTTCCTATTCCCATATATAGCTTTAGAAAAGTTAGATTCTGTTTATATAATTGAAATAGAACTAATTTACAAGTTAAGAGACACTCTAAAAGTAACAAGAAATATAGTAAAACAACTTGAAATAAAAACCATTGTAATAACCCCATTCAATAAACTTTTTAATTATAATAATGAAAAAGAAAATTATCAAGTTTTACTTCACTCTTGGGAACTAATCAGAAATCTATCTTTTAATTATGATGTAGTTGTTGGTATCAAAGATAAATTCAATGAAAAAATTGCATCAAGATTTTGTAAGAATTTTTCCTAAAAATGGGTCATACTGTATTAAGCCAAAGAATTGTAATAGATATAATATTAAATGAATTAAAAGACTATGGAAAATCTCTAAGAAAAGACGATTATATAATTTATGAGCAGCTCTTAAAAAAAACATTCAAACACATTAGTAATATTTCCTACACTTCAAGTATCAATGTATGGGCATTAATCCTACTTTCAATAATTCTCGAACAAGAAAAAAAGCTTAGGGAACTTGAAGATGAAAGGATTCTTAATGGACGCTTACAGATACAAAAACCAAGTGGTGCTATGGATAAAAACCCATTATAAAGATTTTACAATAAAAAAGAACTTTAGCACCCTTATTTACATTGAAATATGCCCCGAGTCAAAAAACTTTCTAAGAAAATACAAAATAAAGCATTTCATTGAGAAGAAAAAAACATACTTAAGAAAAACAAAAAATGTTTATGCTATTAAAATAAATAACATAAGTGAAATAGAAAATATAATAAGATTCATTGAAGAAAAAACAAGATACAGAGTGCCATTATATAACACAGATATAGCTCCAGAACAACTTTTCCTATATAAAAACAAATTAATTCCATTAAGTTCAATTGCTATAGAGTCTAATGCTATTTACCCAGTAATTTTAGATGCAGAGATTCCATTAAAGAAAATAACAATTAATGTAATTCCAAAAAATGATATCAGAAAAACTAAAGATACAGAAATAAAAAAAATAATTTTAAATGACATAATATTTGAAGGCCAAGAAGAATTACTTCTAAATAACTTTACAAAAGAATTCATTAAGCAAAATCCAGACATAATTCTTATGGACTATGCATTTTCAAGACTCCCATATCTTCAAAGCAGACTTGATTTACATAATATACAATGTCCTTTTCATAGGTTTGATCCAATTCCAATAAAATACAAAGGGGGCAAATCATTTTTCTCTTATGGTCAAGTCTACTATAGGGATTTTGCAATAAGATTACATGGTAGATTTTTAGTAGACACTAGTACATTTGTAGGAGATAAATGTCAAATAGAATCTATAATAGAGCTTTGCCAATTATCAGGGAACTGCTTCCAACAAGTTTGTTCTAGAAGCTTCGGTGCTGTATTTCAGTCTGCCTTAGTCAAAAAGATGGTTGAGCTTGATTTATTAATCCCATATAAAGAAAAACCATTAGATAAACCATTAACAATACTTGAATTACTAAAAGCAGACAGAGCAGGCCATACCTTAGATCCAAAAATAGGATTTCATAAAGATGTAGCAGAAATTGACTTTTGTAGTATGTTTCCATGGCTAATATATAACTATAATATTAGTGCTGATACAATCCTTAATAGTGAAGGCCCTTTCCAGGAAGTTCCAAATGTTCCTATAAAAGTATCACTAAAAAATAAAGGCTTAGTTCCTTTGACAATAAAGCCTTTTCTAGACAGAAGAATGGAATACAAGAATAATTACACTTCATTAAATAGGGCAAAGGCAATTGGTTTAAAATGGGTTCTAGTTACAAGCTATGGTTATTTAAGATTCAGAGAATTTAAATTAGGCCTAGCTTCTTCACACATGGCAATATGCAGTTATGCTCGAGAAACAATATTAAACGCTGTGAAATTAGCTGAAGAAAAAGGTTTTGAAGTTGTACATGGTATAGTAGATAGTTTATTTATTAAAAAGAAAAACATTACTGAAGAAGAAGTTAAAGAATTTTGCAAAGACCTAGGTTATATTACTGGCATTCCTGTAAGTTTTGAAGGAATTTTTAAGTTTATTGTTTTTCTCCCATCAATTAATGATAAATATAGAGCATTGCCTGCTCGTTACTACGGAGTTTTTAGAAATAAAGAGATAAAAGCAAGAGGTATTGAAATAAGGCAGAAAAGCACTCCTTTAATAGTACAATACTTTCAATATAAATGCATTGAAATCATTAGTGATTGTGATACAAAAAAGAATATCACTGAAAAAATTCCTGTTTTGTGTAAATTTCTAAGAGATTTAATTAAAAATATGAGAAAATTAAATAAAGAACTATTTATTTCTAAGATTGTTATTAGCAAATTAGATTACAAAAATAATATTCCCCAGAAAATAATAATTAATGAATTAACTAAAAAGAATATTATTGTCATGCCCGGCCAAGTCATCAAATTCATTCATGTGAAAAAAAATAAAGTAGTTTTATCAGAAGACTATAAAGGAAATTTAGATATATGTTACTACAAGAAATTACTAATTAGATCATTATATATAATACTTCAACCTTTTGACATTACAAAATACGAAATTGAAAATTTAAGTGAATATGAAAGACAGTCTATGCTAAACGAATACACTAAACAATACAATCTTAATGATCAAATCAAAAAATTACCTAGATATCAATTAGATATTAATTTATCACCAAACTTTGATAAACCTATATCCCAAGAGTCTTTCCCAACTTTAACAATATCAAAATTTTGAAGAATTTTAGAATCTTTTTCTTTATCAAAATTACCCTTAGTTACATCAAAAAGGAAATACTCTCCATCAATCTTAGTTCTAATAATAGAGTGAATCAACTTCCCATCTTTGGATCTTAGTTTTACAAAATCACATTTAATATTTTTTGCTTTTGCCACTGCAATAAATAAAATAGTTATATCTGTACAGCCCCTCTTTGTGTCAACAATTTTATCATCAAGAATTTGATCTGCAGTTCTTTTCCACCTAATCTCTTTTTCATATTGTTCGTCCAAACTAACTAGTTTAACAGTTTCATAAATTTTCTTTCTTATATTTTGGAAAATTTCTTCAGTTGTAGAACCAACTATATCATTGGAAAATTCTTTTATAGATTTAGTTAAATAAATTTGACTTTTGTGTTGCATTAACAATCAGAGATATAACAGCCACTGTTGCACGCGTAGCAATCACAAGCATCACAATCAATACATTCGCAATTATATTCATTACTTAAAATTTTTGATTGATATCTGAGCTTAAAGTACTCAATTATATTTTTATCTTCTTTTAAATCTATATTTTTAACCAGTTCAGCTAGATTTTCCACCATTTGTATTACCTCCCACAGATTCCATCAATATACCATTTCTAACTAAATATCCTAAAAAATTGGATTGTGATTGATTCAGTTCAAGGTATTGTATTAAATGGTTAGGGGTAAAACTATTTAAATACTTTTTTTTAATTAATGCCACAAGATTTAATTCAGCTTCATTTAGAATTGCTACACTTTGTGGATTTCTATATAAAACATAAAATCCATCATTATCTTTTCTAAATTTTAAACTATTAGGTATAATATATTCTTTATTAATTATAGTTTCAATAGGATTTTTAGCTTCTTTGATTAACTTCAAAGGACCTTCCATTAAATAATGCTTATCATTTAAATCTCCCCCAATTGCTTGAGCACCAGTTCTGCAACCACCTAAACATCTATTAACTGCATCGCATCCTTGACACTCTGTTGGAATATATTTCCTATTCTTCCAGCTACTCATCTTTTTCCATATGTCTCGCAGATTCTCTTCATCTAGATAACCATATACACTATCATTATGACTACATGGTCTTACGCCACCATCGACACCTACTGTAGCAGTAGTAGTTCCAGCAGAACATGACCTTTGCAAAAATTTTTCGAGTCCACTATGATGGAAAATTAAGCAATGTGGCAATGGTTCTAGTGTACCAGTATGAATTTTATATTTTTCTTCTAAATCAACTAATTCATATAATACATCAATAACTTCCTTTTTATCTAAAATTATTTTCTCATGAATTTCCTTATTTTCCTTAGTGGGACTCATTGGTGTGGCATAAAATGAATGTATTCCAAGTCCTGATAAAAATTTACCAGTTTTAAAAACATCTTCAAGATTATTCTTATCCACAACCATACTTACACCAACCATGACATCATTATCAATTAAAAATTCTATGTTTCTAAGTATTTTATCATAAGAATTACTATTAGTTATTTTATTATGCTTAAGTCTATTGAATGATGAAAGGGAAGTTAATATATTCAAAATCTTATAGTCATTTAATTTTACTAAATCTCTTTGGCTTACAGCAGAAAGATTAGAATTAATACTAACATCAATATTAAAATCATTAAATTTCTTAATGACATCATAAATTATATCTTTTCTAAGGAATGGTTCACCACCAGTTAGAGTTACATAAAAGACTTCTGCCTGATTTATCTTATTGATATACCTAATAAAGTCATCTTTTTTCTGACTCTCTAAATTTATCTTAGGTTTATCCAATATCCTAATTGCATTGTTATTTACATTAGAATCACAATATCGAAAATAATTATAGCAATATTCACAACCCTCATTGCACTCAGTGGTTAATTCCATCTGCATTGTGATGGGTGCTTTAAGAAAAACCGGCTTAAAACTTATATCATCCATAGTACTTAAGAAGTAAATAAATATTTAAATATAATAGAATTTCCATATAAATTAGTAAATTTAATAAATTGATATTTAACAAAATTTTATCAATAAAACACTAAAAGATGGAATTTACAGAATTGTTGAAATTTATTGATCTAGAAGATCAAAGATTAAAAAATTATTATGGTAATTATATAGACGAAGAAAAAAGAATTTTAGCCAGAACTGTAAAGCTAACAGAGGAGCTTGGAGAATTATGTAACGAAGTTCTTGCAGCAAATTCCTTGCAGAGGAAACAGAAATTAGATAAATCTGATAAAAATAACTTGGGAGAAGAATTTGCTGATGTTATAATTACTGCGTTACTCCTTTCCAAATCAATGAATATTGATATTCAAAAGGTTTTACAAGCAAAAATAATCAAAATCAATGAAAGATATAAGTAGGAGTTTTGATCCATTTAAATATAGTAAACTTAAAATATATATAATTCCATATAATTCTTGAACTAAAATGTGCGGTCGTTTTACATATACATTTACACCAAAGGATGTTGAAAAATACTATAAAGTAGATATTAACAAAGCCGATTTTAAGCCTAATTACAATGTTGCACCAACTCAAAAAGTTCCAGTAATTATAAATGAGAACAATAAATTAGTATTAGAAACATTGCAATGGGGCCTTATTCCTCACTGGAGCAAAGATAGAAAGATAGCATATAAAATGATCAATGCAAGATCAGAATCTGTATCAGAAAAACCAAGTTTCTCAAAAGCTTTTTTAACACAAAGATGTTTAATTTTAGCTGATGGCTTTTTCGAATGGAAAAAAACTCCTGTAAAAATACCATATTATATAAAATTAAAAGATCGACAAATATTTTCATTTGCAGGAATTTATGATGAGTGGAAATCTCCAGAAAAAGAAATAATTAAAACATGTTCAATAATTACAGTACCTGCAAATAAATTTATGCAAGAAATCCATGATCGAATGCCTTGTATTCTACCAAAAGATAAAGAAAAAATTTATTTAGATAATAGACAGCATACAGATATTATTAAAAAATTATTAAAGCCAATAGATTCAGATGAAATGACTTCTTACAAAGTCTCGGACACAGTAAATTCCCCAAGGAACAATTCTATTGAATGTATAAAAGGATTAATTTAAATACCTCTTACTAGTAGTGACAAATAGAAAGATTTATAAATAAGAACTGTCATATAATGTTATGAAAAACAGATTATTAAATATATTATACACGATTAGCCTAGCATTAAATGGAATCCAAGGATGCACTAGTCAAAATTCTGAAAAATTAAATATCAAATCAGGTTCATTTTCACTTGAAAACAACATAAGCAATACATATTCAGAAATTCTTAGTAGAAAACCATCTAAAAGAATTATAGTTAATAAAGTAACTGATTCACCTGCTTACCATCATATTTACAACTTTGAAGGTGTTGACTATAAATTACAATTAACATTTATTTCTCAAAATAAGAATCGTGGAAAACCTAAGCTAGCAATTTTAGTTTATAAAGAAAGAGATAACCTAATAAAAGAAATCTTTTATGATAATGAATTAAACGGTTTAGATGGAATTTCAGATGATGAATACAGATCGTCTACAAACTCAACAAGTTCAGTCAAACAATTTGAAAGGATTTACAGGTTTAATTCTTCAAATCAGGATTCGTTAAACAATAGACTAATAGGGTATTTATCTAAATTAGTACAAAAAAATTAAAATAGGTAGGCCTCTGACTCACAGATTAGGTTTAAATTTTTCAAAATTGCCAATTAGTATATCTATACCTTTTTTACGATCTATAACTTTGCCTACTATAGTTGAACTGGTTATAAGTTGAACATTTAACGTATTAGCAATTAGTCTGGGATTATTAATACTTGACTTACCCCAACATATGCAGAAAGTCAATCTCGCATCATCTGTAAATGCTTCCGAGGGTAATGTAGACAACATAATAGAAAATTCATTTGCAGAAATTTTCTCAGTTCCACTACTAGTCCTTCCACCAGTTCCGCCATACCGCGCACCATGTGTTGCAATTACTAAATTTCTGAGCTTAATATCTTTAGAAATTAAACTCTCAAGGAGAGCGGGAATTTGTTCAAAATCCTCAACAGTAATAATAGCTGGATTTACTAAGGTATTAATTGTTCTTAGATGTTGTTTACGACCAATCCAATATACATCTTTAATGTCAACTCTAGATTGCCAATTAGCTAAAGGATTAATGGTTGTAGGGGTTGTAGGAACTAAAGATTGATCTGGTTCTAAACCTATGTTTATTATTAAATCTAGTGGTTTAATGGCAGTAACATCAGGATCTGCTGATTGAAAATTATTCCAATTATCTAGATCAAAGTTGTCCTCAAATCTAATTTGATTGTAATTAGCCGGTCCTATAAATCCAGGGGGTAAGAATTCAAAATAAGAATTTTGATTATTATTAAAGAAATTTCTATCCTCATTTCCTGACTCTGTTTGTTTTCCAGTTGGATCTATATATTTTAATGGATTATTATTGGCATATGAATAAGGACTAATAGAAGGATTGTAAATAGGATCTACTTGAGTGAATCTTCCTGTATTACTATTATAATATCTAGCTCCAAAGTAATATAGATTACTAGAATCTAGTTCTTTATTACTGAATTTGTATTTCTCAGTGCCTTCT
>Ga0209542_10014497_pt1 | contig 13415 bp, 10 predicted proteins | sample RifCSPhighO2_01_FD_184028 | JGI IMG/M metagenome (GOLD analysis project Ga0209542, IMG submission 184028) | Soil microbial communities from Rifle, Colorado - Rifle CSP2_plank highO2_0.1 (SPAdes) (version 2) | ecosystem: Environmental > Terrestrial > Deep subsurface > Rock core/Sediment ... | reverse complement strand
TTGCGTCGTTGACTCAACCCGAGCGAGCTATTATATCAACCTTAATGACTCTTCCTCCTGATAAACAGCAACAGATTTTAGGCAGTGATGTGAATGGATTTTTAGGTCAGGATATTGAAAAGATTCGTAAAAAAATACAAGCTGTTGATTTAAAGCAAATTACTGGAGCTGGAACATCTACACCACCGCAAACGCCACAAACTCCGATTCAGCCGCAAAAGCCGCAACAACCACAGAAATATGGTGGTTGGGAAAGTCAAAATATCAAAGGGTACCAAGTTTCACAAGAAGGATTTTTTTATGCAGATGTTGGAACTTATAATAATAAAAAATTGGTTCAATATGTTACCAAAGAAAAATTATTAGAAGTCTCAAAGAACAAAGGAGTGAGAGTAAGAATTTCTGAACCATCACATTGCAGTAATTGTCGAGAGACTATTAAGAAAAATGTCTATTATATGACTTCAAAACAAGCAGAAGAAATTTTAAGATGGAAAGGAGGAAGCATTCCCGACACGGTTATTGTTAAAGATGGGAGAATAATCAAATGAAAGCGCAGGTTTCTATTTTTATTATCATAGCAGTGGTTCTTGTATTTGGCTTGGCATTATTTTTTTTATTGCGGCCACCGTTGGAAAAAAATATTAGTCCAGAGGTAAAAGAAATTCATGATTTTGTTCAGGGTTGTGTTGCAACAACAGCAGAAGATGCAGTCTATCAAATTGGGGAAACTGGAGGATATTTTTATTCGCCAAATTTATCAGTTGAAAATATAGCATACTATTATTACGAAGAACAATTTTTTGTTCCAACGAAAGAAATTATTGAAGATGAAATTGAAAAATACATTGACACAATGCTTTATTTTTGTACGGAGAATTTTGCATCCCTGCCTCAATATGAGATTGGGCAAGAAAAAATAGAAACAAAAGCAGTTATTGATGATGATGGAGTTTTTATTGAAATAATTTATCCATTATCTATTCGTAAAGAAGAGCAGACTTTTTCATTAGAAGAATTTTCTTACATTGTTGATGCTCGTCTCGAAGAAATTTTGTTATTAATAAATGAGATTGAAGAGAGTCAAAAATTGGATACAAAAGGATGGTGTATAAATTGCATTTCTAATGCTGCTGAAGAACATGACATGTATATTCATATGAAAGATTACGACGAGGAAACAATTTTATTTTATGTCATTGATGAACAATCACGCGTAAAGGAGGATGCATATGTATACAAATTTGCCCACCGTTATGAAAATTAATTTCATTTTTATGTTTGTTTTATTTATTGGAATAATTTCTGCAGCGACAATAGAGATAAATAAAATTAAAATTGATCATGATGATAAAGTAAATTATAATAAGCAGACAAATTCATTTGATTTTTCTCAAGGCGGAAGTTTGAATGTAGTTTATAATGGAAATAAATATTCTTATTCTGATTTGTCTTCAGTAGATTTTAAGCAGGGAGGGGCAACGATTACAAAAAATCCGCAGATAGTTTTTGGATCTGATGGAAAAATTAAAGAAGCGTATTTCACGACGGGGAAAGATGGTAATTATGCTTTGGGTAATGAAATCTTGCAGTTACCATCAGGGACTAAGGTTGCATACAAAGATGGAAAAGCGATTATTCAAATTCCTGGAAAAACATTTACACCTCCTAAACAAATTGATCGAGGAAATGTAAATAGTTATATGTTTTATTCACATAATGATCAAGGAATACAATTAGGAGAATACCTTATCAAAGGAGGGTTAGGATATGAAAAAGGAAATTATTTTATTCAGGACCAGACAAGTTTAGCGTTAGCTGATTTTGTTATTGCAAATCCAAATCACGTTAAGACTTATATTGATTTTGAGGGCAGACAGAACTATGCGTATCAAGGCGCTTACATCTCTTTTGATAAATCTAGAGGAGTTTTTGTTCTTGGATCTAATGTTAATGCGCCAAGCCCTTCAGTAATGTTCACGAAAGATAATACATATGGTTTGAAATTTGATTCTGACAAAGATTATTTTGCAATTCGCTCGTCGGGAGGAAGCAGTAGATCTTATTTTAAGATTACTAAAAGTGCTCCGGGAATTGTTCCTGAAATGGAAAACTTTAATGATTTTTGGCTTGATCAGAATGGAAGAGGATTTGCTTCTATTGACGGGAATTTAATTGGATATAAATCTCATCTTATCAAAGATTTTGGCGAACATAGTTCTTCGTCGAGTGTTGCGGTAACGCTTTCAGGATTATATCGAACGCGGAATAGCATTGTTGAACGTACAATTGGAAATCAGGTAATGGGATTTAGCAATTTCAACGAATATGCATTCGGACCAAACAAAAGATTTATTCGATTAAAGCATTATAAAAATCATCCAGCGTTTTTTACCGGAATTTCTGATGTTGAATCATATAATTATGATTTGACTGAAAAAGGATTTGAGCGACTAACTGGAATAAATTTAATTGCTGAAGATTCTTCAGGAACAAGTTATTTGAATGATCCTAAAAATATTCGCTATTTATATGATTTAGTAGCATCTATTCCAAAACAGCAAAAAAATATGTTGGATGAGATGCATTTCCATTCTCATACACCTTGGGCTTATGGTTTTGCTCAATATAGTGGAGATCATTTTGAAGTTCATTTTACTGTTGGACAGGAAGCAACAGCTTCGGGAAATAGATTATCTGCTGAAACTTGGAGACATGAAATGGGGCATATAGTCGATTTTTATGGAGGAAGAAAAGGAAATTTTGATAAAATGTGGTATAATACCGGAATAGATAACAAAGTTATTGTTTCAGGATATGCTCATAAAAATGGTGAGAGAATTAGCGAGTTTATTGGTCACACGGCTTTTGCAAGCGACAGTGAAATAAAAGAGTTATTAGGAAATAATTGGCACCAAGATAAAATTAAGCGAGCTGCTTTTGCTGTCGCATGGTATAATTATGGTTTTACCGATGAACGCATTTCTGAAATATTTTCTGGAGTAGGATTAAAATATGATCGTGAGTCGATGTATGGATATATGATGGAGGTTGGAATAAATATACAATGAAAATTTTTGATTTTCAAGCATTTAATTTTATTAATAAGAATAGAAAATTAAATACAATGAAAATTGATAAACAATTTTCAAGCATTCATTCTCTCACGAGAATGAATAAAATGAACTTCAAATTAATTACTATTATTGCATTTATTTTTTTATTTATACAATTATCGAGTGCTCAAGGATTGTATTATGCAGTTGATTTATATTATGATCGTGGTACAGTTGCAATTATAGATAGCAAAGTTATTTTTTCAAATGAAGATTTAGAAAATGTGGTTAATGAGCGATATTTTGCAACGTATATGCTTGAGATTATTGATGGAAATGGAAAAAAACAAATGATTCCTTTTGGCATCGTAAATAAAGGATTTTATGATGTAGCCAAAGAAAATTCTGATGAATTGGTTTCCGGCGGATTACAAGAATTTGATAATGCGACTTTGAGAGTTTATGTGCCATATTACGACGATGTCCAAGAGATAATAATTTATGATGATAATAAAAAGTTAGTTGCGCGATCTTCGTTAGGGGATTTTTCGCCAAAACAAATCGAAGATATAAATCCATCTCGCGATCTACCATCACAAAGAGTAAACAAACGAACTTATGCACCTTATTTGATTATCGGAATTATAGTGATTATTTGTATTGCTTTTTATTTTTATCCAAAAAAGATACGACGAAGGAAATAGTAGTATGCGACAATATTTTGTATTTATAATGTTATTTCTTTCAGTATATTTAGTTCTTGCTGAAGTCAATCTTCAAGAAAAAATAAATAATAATGGAGAAGCTCAATTTACGGCTGACAAAGCAGAGATATACTCTTATAACAATCTAAAATTTGATGTTCCTAAAGATGCTAAAGTAGACTACAAAGATGGATTGATTGTTGTGACTGTTCCTGAAAGAAGCACGATTAAAAAACCGGGATTAATTGATCCGGGAAAATATGCGGGCGTCAATTTGAAATATGTGAGCGAAAATGGAAAGCCTATGTTAATTGAAGATGGGAATAAAAAATTTTCTTTGGAAGGAACTGTTGAAAATAAGGCTGTACAGAAGCTTGAGGTTTTTTTCGATGGAAAAGAAAATGCGTGGTATTTTTCCAAGGCGCGAATCAATGGAATGGTGGTTGGTTTAACTGGTGAAACTTCCAATAAAGATATTTATATTTTTAGTGACGGCGATAAACATCGCGATTTTGGGCATGCATATTTTTCTTATAATGGAGATAAAAAAATTTCTTTTGGAGTTCCTGCAGGACATAAAGGCATGTATGTTATTTTAAGAGAGGGCAATCCTATTGTTCCTATAACTAACGGACAGACAGCTCTGCGAGCTTTCGGTGCTGATGCAAAATGGCCAGTAGGTGTTACAAGGCAGAGCCATATCAGCATTGAAAATCGTGATACTTTGAGTAACCCGCCTTTAGTTTCTACTGAAGGTCCATTCATGATAAAGAATGGAAATTTGTATTATGCTTACGAACCTTACTTAAATCCTGAAGTTCCGCAATTTTGGAATTTAGATGATCATCAACAATCTGCTTATTTAGAAATTGCGTCGAGAAATCATGAAGGAAAAATAATTGAATATACTATTTTAGATAGTGGAAAACAAATTTCTAAAACATTAACAAAAAATTTGTACATGAATAATGACAACGGAGCTGTTTTTTTGGATCCCGCTGACGTTAGTAAAAATAAAAATCTAATAAAACTTGCGTCGTTGACTCAACCCGAGCGAGCTATTATATCAACCTTAATGACTCTTCCTCCTGATAAACAGCAACAGATTTTAGGCAGTGATGTGAATGGATTTTTAGGTCAGGATATTGAAAAGATTCGAGGAACTATTGGTAAAGCTGATTTAGCAACTATTCACCGTTCACTTTTAATCTCGCAACTTCCTCTGAAAACCTATAATCGAAATTCTGGAATTAAATCAAGATTTAATTCTCCCATTTTACAAGATATTAAAACACATCAAGCACCAGGAGATGCTCAACATTATAATGAACCAGTTACTGATGGTCATGAAACTACTCATGGCATTAACAGTTATTTGCGTAATCTACAGCGGGGCAATGTCAATGCGTTTTATCTTCTTGATGGAAAGTATGTAGTTCTTGAAGAACCTGCAATCCGAAAAAATATTGTAGGTAAATACATTCCCGAATCATTACGAGGTTCACGCTATGGAACTTACATCTCAGGAGGAAGATCATGGGATGATAAGCCTCTTTATATTATGGATGAACACGTTGCCTATATTAATGGTGCAAAGGTTGGTGTGGAATTAGCGGAAAAAGGTAAATGGAATTATGGAGGACAGGATGTTGTTGCCGGCCCATTAGAATTTAATGCCTATTCGTTAGGTTTAGGTATGGCAATAAAAGACAATGATCCTGTCTATTGGAATAGTGAGAAAGGAAATCAGTTTAGAGCATTTTTGGGTTATAGTATTGAGGAAACCATGCAAGTGTATAATCGAGGGATACGTTATCAGGAATTCCAAGGGTTTAATCAGGAAAATTATTTGAATCATTTGCGCCAAGGACAGGACAAGCAGACGATAGCTATGAGGCGATTTGCTCAAGACACTTTTGGCAAAGAGTGGACTCAGCGAGTTGGGGGGTTCTAATTTTACTACCGATTAGGGAAACAAAAATTTTTAAAGAAAATAATACTAGAATAGATATGATTAAGGCATATACATCAAAATATTTGGCACCTTTAGTTGTTGGAACGGCGATGACCGTTTCTTCATTTTCTGGATTGGAGTTAAGAGCGCAAGAAACTTCTAATGTTCAGCGAGAAGAAAAACAAAAAATAGATATGTCTCGATATCGAAAACATGAAGGAACATGGTGGTATGAAATTGAACATAATCGATGGTTATATTGGGATGGCGATGAATGGAAAAAGCCAAAAAATATTGCTCCGTTTCCACCTAAACCTCCGAAAGGATTTGAAAAAAAGTCATTACGTACGCCTTACCAAGAAATAACTCCTGAAAAAGAAATCTATATTAGGAAAATAATTGAATTAGGATCTAAGTTATATACTCATGAGTTAAGTCGTGAAGAATATGAAAGAGAAAAGAAAAAATTATTTGCAGAATATAATATCGGACCTGAAGAACAACATTTAAACGATATCAATAATGAGGTTATTATTCCTTTAACTTTGCAGATTTTAAAAGTCATTTTTTCAAAATCGGGTAATTAAGGTATTCTTAATTTTTTTTCGATTTCAGTTCTGATAACTTTCTCTGCATATTGTTCAGCATTACTTTTAATTGCTTTTCTATTTCGCAATGCTTTAACAACACCATAACTTCCTAAATCAAATGCAATAGTTGTTTCTTTATTCTTAGAGAATCGATTATTCCATGGATTATTATCCAAATAGATCCTATTTGAGGAATCTACTCCAACTGAAGTAACAACTTGTGGAAGAATATCTGCTATTAATGGACCGTACGTGGGATCTATATTAAAGGTCTTTCCTCCATATTTTATTTGATATAAACCATTTTTTGAATCCTCAATAAAATCTATGCTATTTCCGTTATTAGTTCGCAAAAAATAACCTATTTCCCCTATATGTTTTAATGATCTTGTCTCTAACTCATCAATAGAATGTATTCCTGAATTTGCTAACGTGCCTTGATATTCCTTATTATTAAAAAAACTTTTTGCGGCATTTACTTTAACGCCCATCAAACTTGGATCATCAAACTGTACTGGCTGATCTTTTCCAAGAGGGGTTTTTCCTTTTGCAATTTGTTCTAAAGCATAGCCTCCTCGAGCTATTGCCTCTGGAAATTTATGGGGCTTTGTTTGTGATAAACCTGTAATAGAAAATCCACTTTCTCCTCTTGCCAACATTTCACTACGTCGTTGGTTAATTGCTGTAGCTTGTGTATTTAATTCGTCCCTTAAATTTGTTAATATTTGTGATTCTTCTTGGGTTAGAGAATTTTTTCCTTTCAATTCTGCATATTTCTCATACATATCACGGTAAGCTTTTGTATCTTTAGAATTGTACATATATTCATTTACTGCTTCTATTGTTTCTGAATCTGCTTTTAATTCTAATCGCATGATTCCATCGGATTGCGAAATTTCTTTTCCTATACGTCCGAATGGACCATGAATATAAATGGAACCTTGAGCATAATATGATTGAGAAGCTGTAGTTTGTAAGTTTTTCCTTCCGATACCTTCTACAGTTAAACTCCCATATTTATCGGATTTAATCCATTGCTCTATTTCAGTTCCTTTGGATCTCAAAACTAAATTTATACCTGAAAATTGAGCTTTGGTTTTACTTTGCAACAAAGGATCAGTGTGATAATTAAACGGAGTTGCTTTGTCAATCACGGGTACAAAATCACCACGATTGTTTTGAATTTCTAGAGAACCTGCACTCATATAAACATTTTTAATTGTTTTTGCAAAATCTTTATTCAGTTGTAAATTAATCTGAGTTCCTTCGGCAGGAATCATAGTTCTTAATATAGGGTTATTTACAGCTAAGTCATTATCTTTTAAACTAGACATCAGATTATCAGTATTTGTTAAAAATTTATCTGAATATGATAGTATCGATTTCACAGTCTCAATACCATTTTTTGATGAGAGTTGTTTTACAAAAAAATTATCCTCGGATAAACCTAAATTTTTAGCGATAAGTGATTTGAACAAATTTGCATCGGGCTCTGCACCTGGATTTCCCAATAAAGAACGGAATGTGCTCTTTACCTTATCCTGGACATCTTGTCCTGTTTCTAATGCTTTTATTCCAGCAGTAATTAAATCTAATTTTTGTTTACGATCTTTGATCCAATCTTGCATTTGAGAGGCTTGTGATCCAATTAATCCTCCTTCAACTCGCGCAACATCTGTTTCTATTATGCCTAATTTTTCATCAACTAATAAATATGAACTTTTTGTTTTTTGATCCGGAGTTAATTTTTGATACTCTGCAAAATCGTGCAGTACGTTGACATCTTTTCCAAAATGACCACCAAATTTATTTCCTCTGATTATTACATTATTTAAATGAGTTAACTTTCCGTCTTTTCCTATAGATATATCTGCATCTTTGGACTCGATAACAATATTTCCTTTATCATCTTTTGACTCGCTATATAAAGGCCAGTATGAATTCTCTTTTGTTTTGTATTTCGCTAAATCATTCCTACTACTTTCAGAGTCAGATTTTAGTGAAATTTTTTCTCCATCTGAATTGACTTCTACTTTTAATTTTCCTTTGCCATTCCAAACACCATTATCGGGTTTCAAGCTGCCATCATCCTGTTTTTTCATTCTTTTTAATGTATTTGTTTTTGAATCAAAGTAAATTCCTTCCATACCTTCTTCGACTGAAATTTCGGCGGTAGCTCCATTTTTTTTGGTAATTATTAATAAATTTTTTTCATCAACTTTTTTATATTCAATTGTTTTGATGGCGTTTTCTCCTGCATTCTTGCTGTATTCGGCAACCAATTCTGCATCAAGATATACCTGAGCATTTCCAATAATTCCTTTTTTACCGAAATGAGTATTACTATCGAATCCTTTAAATTCGGCATTATATTTCTTACTGAATTCTGTTAGAAAATTATTTTTATTTTTATCATCTAAAATTTCCCAAAACTTATTCCTGTTATTTTCAACTAATGTATCCCAATTTTTCCAGAAATTTTTTGAGGTAGAAATTGCTTCAATAACTTGAGATTGTTGTTCCACACTTAAAGTATCTTGACCCTGTGTGAAAACTTTAACATCTCCACTTTGTTTGAACTCATTCAATTTTTTATCGAAATCTTCACCGGAGGTTTCGGCGGCAACTATCATATTAATTACCATCAGCATTATTAGGAAAAATATTTTTGCTTTCATTTTTGCGGCGGTTGAATATTTATTTCAGTATCATCGAATTCCTGCGTATCTTCAGGGGTTATAATCTTAAGATCGGAATTTTGATTTACATTTGATAATGCAAAATTGTAAGTTCTGGGATATACGTTTGTTCGATTATCAGTTATGGACACTAATATAACGGTCTCAAAATCATTAAAAAATTCAACAAACAATTCTTTATCGTCCGCAATTTCTGTGAAACAAGTTACACATAAGGATCCATTATTAATTTGATGGGAGTAAGCTATGTATGATGCAAAGCTATTCATTTCTTGGATTTTGGAATTAATTTTTATCGGGAAATTTTCAAATTCATAAGAAACTTTTTGTTCGCCTTTTTGTAAAGTCAAATGAAGGTTTGTTGTAAATGTGACTTCATTTTCTGTTATGACTGGTTTAATTGATGTTAAGATGTAATCATATTCAAAATTCCTTTCTGAAATAAGATTGAAACAATTATTTATTTGGAAATCGGATGCAACAGAAAGTTCTTCTTGTATTAATTCATTCTCGGGAATGTATTGTAAATCGCCAAAGAAATAAAAAGGGATATCATAAAGGCCAGCGTCGATATACGGTGTTAAAGGTTCATTGTAATAACCCCCTTGCACTGCAATTTTTTCCAATGAATTTTGGTGGACTAATCGCAAACACTCATTAAAAGAATTTTGGATAACCTCTGTTTGTTGTGAAAAAGTTAATGTATCAAAGGAGTCTTTCTGATAATCTTGCATTATAATCAATAATGCAATTACTGCTACTAAGATAATTGCTAAAATTACAAATATAGAAATCTGTGAGCGTTTTGAAAGTGGCAAAAATAAAATGCAATCGCTTTCAGAAAGCGAAATTCCTAGCCTCTTTTTCATTTATGTAAATAAGATGAAAAGTTTATAAATGTTCATGTTAGATAATTTTATATATGAATTAGTCTACATAAAAAAAGAGTGGTTGAAGATTTAAAATAATAGAGGTCGTATGAAAAAAATATTTTTTGGATTATTTATATTAATTATTCTCGCAGTTATTTCTGCTCAACCAGAATTTAAAGAAGACGATGTTAAAACATGGTCGAATAATATTGATAAAGTTTTGGAAATGGATGCCGCGAATAGAAATAAGATTTTGAATTCGGTAGATGGTTCTCTATTTGAGGTTCGAGGACAGATTATTGAAAAGATAGGGATTGAAATAACTCGAATAAAAGTGCAAACCAGAATTTTGGAGCAATCTCTATCAAAGGGTGCTGCTTATCTATTGGGTAAATCTCCAAAAAGTTTTCCTGAAGGTTCTAATGTCGTTTTGCAATCATTGAAAGGATTTGAAAGTGGGAAAATTATTCTTACTGGTAAAAATACAATTACCGATGGAAATATAGAAATTGATTTAGAAAAACTACCTATGGGGGTTACAGGAATTGAATATAAGGAAAGCGATCATAGTTTAGTGTATACATTTTCTGATGGGAATTCCATTTCAGTTAAGCATGGTAAGATTGATGAAAATTTACAATATGTTACTGATAAAATTCCGACAAGCAAAGAGGAAAAGGGTACGATAACATTTGTGAAAGGTAATGGCGGAAGTATTACTGTCGATGATCAAGGAAATTTTGAGATTAATGGAGATGCCAAGGTTTTGGTTGAAGAAAGAAAATTTGAAAAATTAGATAAAGAATCTGAAACTCCCGCTTCATTTCGTATTGCAGGAGGTAGTAGATTCATAGGGAATAATATTCTAGCGACGACGACAGAAGCAGAAATTAAAACATCAAAAGATACAGAAACAGAAATTCTTTTTGAATCTGGGAAGCCGACGTTAGATAATCATGTGCAGATATATGGCGCTTATTTTGGAGAATATGGGGATGAGAATAGCAAGATCATTCTTATGCAGGGAGAAAATATGGAGGTGAATTTATTGAAAGAAGGTTTTGGTGATGATCGGGTATATATTGTCGCTTCAGGTAAAGATTTAGTTGTAAAAAATGGAGAACAAAAATTAATTATTGATGAGGAGAAAACCTATGTGTCGAGAAAAGTTGGGAGTGCTGTTGTTGATGCGACTGTTGTTAATGGGAAGAAACCTGGACAGGAAATAAAGACTGATATTAAAGAAGAGGTTTTCTCGCAAACGGATGAACAAGGAAAAACGACTGAGACTCCAAAAACTTCTACTGCAACTGAGGTGTGTTCTGATTTAGGTATATGTTATACCCAAGTTGGAACAAAAACACTTGCTAAAAAGGCAGGTTATGATGCTCTAAGAAGTAGTTTTTACGTTGAAGAAAATTTTTGGAAAAGTTTACCTAAAGGGATGTCTCGAGAAGAGTTTGAAAAAACCTTTTTGGGTATACCCACAAAAGTCGAAGCTGAACCATTATTAGATTTGCCGGGGATCCTACGAAGAATTCATACTCAATATATAAATAAAGATGATATGGTCACAAAATTCACTGAAGAATCCGATAAGTATCAAGAAAAAAGTAAATTTGGATTTACTAAGGAAAATAAGGAATTATTATTGGGACTTTTAGATAAAAACTTAAAATCAGATTATCCTCCAGGAAGTAAAATAGTCCTAGAAACTGGATATGATATTGCAGAAAGAAAAACTTACCCAATTATTCGGACAACTATACCCGGACAAAAAGATCAAGTTGTGGAAATAAAAGATCCAAAACAAAGAGATGTCTTCATAAAGTTTTTCGGTAATAGTTTATATCATGAAGATAAAAAAATGAGTGGATATGATCCTAAAAATGGGATCGTTACTCATATGGATAAAATATATCGAGAATATCTGAGAAGATAATTAAAAAGCAAAATTCCAATCTTGAAGAGGATTTTCTAATGATTTGAATTTTTCTCCTAAATAAAGAAATAATTTATCAGATTCATTGTAATCTTCATTGATTTTCCATGGTAAGCTCTTAACTCTCTTAAAGTCTTCTTGAGTGGGTGCAAATTCTTGATACGCTTGCTTTTCATGCCGAGTAATATTTCTATATATTTGAGAATTTTCAATATGAGCATACATGGTATAAAACTCGTCTCGTGAATTAAAAGTCAAAACCTCTCCATTTAATTCCAATTTCTCATTCACATTACAATCATTCCAAAATTCTCTTAAATCAGCTTCTTTTTCTAGAAGATATCGATTGCCTAACGCTTCTTTGAAATCTCTATAAGAAACATGATTTTCGGCCATCTTGTTATAATCTTCTATATCTTTTTCTCTCTGAATTTGAGCAGGATCTTTTTGTTTAGTACAGCCATATGATGCTAATACACCAGCAGCTAAACCTACTAATGCAGTTCTTCGATTCATTACTTGATTTTCAAGTGTTTTTTTCATATCTATTATAGGCACAGGAGGTATATAAATCTTTGGTTTGTATTCATTGGTAAGTGGTTAATATCTTACTATTTTTAAGAAATAAAGAGGTATAAGCCGGTTATTAACCTACCCTAATACAAGACAGACTGTCATTTACTTATCATCAATTTATCTGCTTTATCAGCTACTCCATATTTATTCTAAGCCAATTATTTTCGATACTATTCTCATCCCATTGATCTAAGAGAATATGCTATGGAGTGGGCTTAAACTAAAATTTTATATAATTGCTTTGGAATATAGTTAGATGAAAGGGGGGCAAGTTTCTATTTTTGTCATTATTGCTGTTTTGATACTAGCAGTTATAATAGCTTATATAATTGTTTCTCAAAATAATATTGCTACGGAAAATAAAATCGATAATGAAATTGAGCCGATTCATTCTTTTGTTGAGGAATGTTTGCAGAATTCTGTAGAAGAAGCCCTATTTTATATTGGTCAAACAGGAGGATATGTTACGGTTCCTCAGCCAAATTTAGAAGAGGGTGTTGCTTTTTATTTATACGATGGAAAAAATTATATGCCTTCTCGGGAAACAATTCAAAATGAAATATCTTCTTACGTTGATTTTTCATTGCCCTTTTGCATTAATGATTTTGAAATGCTTTCTGATTTTGACATTGAAAAAGAAGGATTTACTATCGATGTGACTATTGAAGATAAAAAGGTTTTTGTAAATCTTGGTTACCCATTAACTATTACCAAAGGAGAGCATAGTTATTATCTTGAAAATTTTAATACCGAAATTCCTGTCAGATTGGGCACTCTCTATGAGGCAATCCGCGAAAGCATGGATGAACAAATGGAGAGGACCGATGCTGTTTGTATTAGTTGTAATTATAAAATCAGCGAGAAATATAATGTAACATTTGATTTTTTAGATACAAATGAAACAACAACTTTATTAGTTATTGTTCGTAATTCCGAATCTATTTTAAACTATGAACGATATGCGTTCAATTATGCTATTAAACTTGATGAGAGAAATGATGTATAAAAAAATTGTTTTTTTA
>Ga0209542_10014496_pt1 | contig 13416 bp, 17 predicted proteins | sample RifCSPhighO2_01_FD_184028 | JGI IMG/M metagenome (GOLD analysis project Ga0209542, IMG submission 184028) | Soil microbial communities from Rifle, Colorado - Rifle CSP2_plank highO2_0.1 (SPAdes) (version 2) | ecosystem: Environmental > Terrestrial > Deep subsurface > Rock core/Sediment ... | reverse complement strand
TGACGATGAGGGCGAGGGTGATATTTTTTTCCCGCCCTACGATGCCTTCACCAAAAAAATAAGCGAGGAGAAGCGTCAAACAAACGACGGCCTGCGCTATACCTGGCTCACTCTTGAGCGCTGAACTTGCTCGTCCCAAAAAAGTAAGTTTGTGCTAGCATAGCGGCAGTCAGATCTTCCTAACCTTAAACCAAGAGGGTACCATGCGCATACCTATATTTGCTCTCTCCGGAGGACCCTGTGGAGGCAAATCAACCGGCCTCATACATCTTTCTGAAAAACTTACAGAGTATGGGCACCGGCTCCTCATTGTTCCCGAGGCGGCGACCCTGCTTATCCAATCCGGTATCACCCCGAGCGTCTTGCTAGGTGAAGCGTTTCAGGAGCATGTGTTCCGTACAGCCCTGTTTCTTGAAGACGAAACCAAACGCGCTGCGCTTGCTATGAAAAACGAGTCGCCGGTTATCATTTGCGATCGTGGCCTCATGGATGCCCGAGCGTATGTTTCCCAAGAGGTGTTTGCTGAGGTGGCAACCCGGTGCGGTTTTAACTCGACCGTCGATATCAGGGATGGGCGATATGACGCGGTTTTTTATATGCAGACTGCGGCAAAGGGTGCTGAAAAATTCTACACAACGATAAATAACAGTGCCCGGCGGGAAACAGCTGAAGAAGCGCGCATTCTTGATGATACTACTTTTGCGGCGTGGAATGGCCATCCTCACATCTGGATTATCGATAACCGTGCTGATGGATTTGAAGGAAAACTTACGCGTCTTCTTCAAGCCGTCTGCCATTCTCTTGGAATCCCCGTGCCGCTTGAAATCGAGAAAAAATTTCTCATCGCGCGTCCTGACCTAAATACCCTCCCCGTTCCATGGGAAGCTATTGACATCGAGCAAGTGTATCTCACCTCCTCCGTTCCTGGTGAAGAACTGCGCGTACGGAAGCGCGGCCAACATGGTGCTTATGTGTATTATCGTACCGTTAAGCAAACGCTTGGGCGCGGTATACGTGCAGAGCGGGAAGAAACTATAACCCCAAAAGAGTATGCGGAGGCACTCAAGAGTCAAGATCAGTTCACCGTGCCCGTCCGCAAACAGAGAATCTGTTTCGCCTACAAGCACCAGTATTGCGAACTCGATCTGTTCAGCGAACCGAGCGCTTCACTCGCCATTCTCGAAATCGAACTTACCAATAAAACTGACACGGTAGCTTTCCCGCCGTTTCTCACCTGCATTGAGGATGTCACAGAAAAGGTGCAGTACACTAATTGGAGTATTGCCAGAGGTCTTTAAACTAACACCCCGCCTGAAGCGGGGTGCTTTCTATCCTTTAACCTCAATCCCCATTGATCGTGCGGTACCGGCAATGATTTTTATCGCCTGTTCGATGTCGTGCGCATTTAAATCAGCCATTTTCTTTTCGGCAATTTCTTTGAGTTGCTGTTTGGTGACGGTGCCGACTTTCTGCGCTGGCGTTTTCCCAGACCCCTTTTCAAGGCCGAGCGCCTTGAGGAGAAGCCGGGATGCGGGAGGGGTCTTTAAAATAAAATCAAACGTGCGGTCTTCGTAGACTGAGAGCTCAACCGGTACGATATCCCCGCCCATTTCGCGGGTTCGTTCGTTAAATTTTGTTACGAATTCACCGATATTTACTCCCGCCGGGCCAAGCGCGGTGCCAACCGGCGGAGCCGGCGTTGCCTTTCCTCCCGCAATTTGAAGCTTGATTTTTTTGACGATTTTTTTGGCCATGTTAGAGATTCTTAGCGAGCATAGCGAGCTTAGAAGCTCTTACACCCTGTTAAATACATCTTGATTTGCTAATGGTCGTTAAATTAACTCAACTTGCTTTGTCGCGCACACTATATACATTTCCACCGTCTTTATCAAGCTGTCCCCGCTACTGCGGGGATTTAACAGGGTTAAGAAAAACATACTCGCTACGCTCATTTTTTTCTAAATTTTCTTCACTTGCAAAAAATCTAACTCGACAGGCGTTTCGCGTCCAAACATCGGCACAAGCACCTTTACCTTGCCGCGCTCTTCATCAATTTCGCCAATCTTGCCTTCTAAATCCTTGAAGGGGCCGTCGACAATAACCACCGCATCGTTCTGCATAAGATCAATGGTGTGCTTGACCGTGTCCGCTCCCATACGCCTGAAGAGGCCCTCAATCTCCTCCTTGGCGAGAGGCACCGGGTGCACCCCCGAGCCAACAAAACCCGTCACGCGCGGCGTATTGCGCACCACATACCAAGAATCATCCGTTACGACCATATCAACCAGAACGTAGCCGGGATAAATTTTTTCTTCTTCAACAACACGCTTGCCACCCTTAATCTTTATTTTCTTTTCCGTTGGCACCGTTACGTTAAAAATTTTATCCTCCATGCCAAGAGATTCTATGCGCTGTTTTAGATTGCGCGCAACGGCATTTTCATACCCAGCATAGGTGTGAATCGCGTACCAATTGCGTTCTGTACTATCTGCCTGTTTTGTCATGGTTATGAGCCGATAATAGTTTTAAGAATTGCGGTAAAAATAAAGTCAAAAATACCGAGAAAAAAGGCGGTAACAAGCGAAATGCCAACGACCAGCGTGCTAAAAACAACCGCCTGCCGACGCGTCGGCCAGCTCACGTGCTTAAGCTCACTGCGGGTTTCCTTGAGATAATTGGTGATACTCATGGTTAATTTTTGTTAACGAGTTAAACGAGTTTAGAAAAATTTCCACCCTGTTAAATCCCGCAACAAGCGGGTCGCCAGTGGAGCTGGCGAATTTAACAGGGTTATGGAAAGTATACTCGCTTCGCTTGTTACTTTCCTATAAAAAAACGCCCCACGGGCGATGATTGAAGAATAGCAGAATACCTGACACTGTCAAGTTTATTTGGAAAAGAAAAATCCCGCGGGCGCTTGCGCACCCGCGGGTTATGTAGTTCAGCGGAAAGGCTATCTGCCCTTCCTACCGTAGTTCTGAGCACTCTCGCCGGGCCGCGGGCGGCTCGCAATCGTTGCATGCCGTTCTTGATCCCGCGCTCTGCGAGCAGCAACATTTTTGACACGCTTGCGCCGTGCTTCTTCCCGTGCCTGGAGGGTATCCGGGTCTTCCGGCTCCTTCGGTAACCTCCCCATAACAGACTTCGGCAAGTTAACTTCGAGCTTACGCATTTCCCGAGCGACGTCGTCGAGCTTGTCGATGTGCTCAGCGGCAGTGAGCATGGTATGGGCGATGTACACATCCTTCGGGGTTAATACGTCGAGCGCCCTGAGATGCTCTACCCCATCGGCCATGACCTTCTCGCACACCCGCTTTCGCATCTCTGCGAACGGGCAGTCATTCAAAACGCGTTCGAAGTAGATGCGCTCGAGAGCGGGAGACTTCTCTTCGAGCTTGAGCTCGTTTTGAATGTATGCCTCCCAGGCCTTCTCTTGTCGCTCGGCGCGTCTCTGCTCGTCGAGCACCCTCTCTTGCTCTTGGGCTTCGGCCGCGACTCGTACCGCTGTTTCAATCGCTGCCTGTCGCCGTTGCGCTTCCGCCTCGGCCTCAGCTTTGAGCTTGGCGAACTTCTCAGGATCAGGCACTGCGGTCAACTTGTCTTTGACAAAACTCACGCGATACACGCTGCCGTCGACGAAGACGACGTGAACCACGTCCCCTTTCGAAAGCCGCCAGAGCCCTTCATACGATACTACGTTGCCCGCCTTCGACTTGACCATTCCGCCAATAAGCGGCTGACGGTTATTCGGCGCGAGTATGCCGTGCATCACTTTGCTACTCTTGATAGCGCGGTTGCCCGTGCTGATCTTTACGTACACTTCGTCGGTGGTCGACGAGGTGACGAGCGAGCGATGCTTGATGTGTGGCTTAGTAGGGTCGCGCTCCAGTTTGAGCGCGCAACGCAACATGCGCCCGTCGTTGTAGATCTTTGGAGGCGAAGCTGTGTCGAGCCGAAGATATTCCTCGATGCCTCCGGTTGTCTTGTCACCGACGAAGACGGAACGCGGGACCCCGTTTGCGACAGAAATTCCCTCCCGGAATTCCACCCCAGCCTTTCCGCCGCCCATCCGATAGGACAGATCAAAACAGTTTGGCTGAATAGAAAGCGGAGAGACATTGGCCCCATTCACGGGCACCGCGGTCATGACGTCATTCATCGAAAGTCTCCATGTCAATGGCTGGCAATAGCCAACCTTCCACCTGCTATTATAGCATATCAGAATATCAAAGTCAATACCCTGCTCAGGCATGCCTGAGCAGGGTATTGTACGGCCTAGCTTAAGGTTATTTAGCGAATTTCGTACGTAATCGTCACATTCGAAGTGATCTTGTTTTCCCCGGTGGGTATCTCTGGCGGGACTGCCGTGCCGCCGCCTCGCCCATCGGTCACTTCAAGCCCTTTGGCATAATAGATAGGATATGGCCCTCCTGATTCGCTGAAGTTTACAATGCGCACCAGTCTCACGTCCAGGTCTTCTGCCAACGCCTCTGCTTTTGCTTTTGCGTCAGCAATGGCCTTGCTGCGCGCCTGCGCCATGAGCGCGTCCTCATCATCAATCGTAAATTGCAGCCCGCTAATATTGGTCACGCCAAATTCTCCAACGCCAGTGAGAAGTTCGCCTGCAATTTTAGTGTTTCGTACTTTTACACTAATCGTCTGGTTGACTTCGTATCCGGTAAGAACTTGCTTCCCGGGTGGACAACCGTACAGAGTACAAGGCTGCGATGGTGCCTGCTGATATTCGTAGCGCGGATAGGCGCTGTAATTTTCCGTTCGAATATCTTTTTCCTCTACCCCTTTGCCTTTGAGATAGGCTATTGCTTTGTTGATGGTCTCGCCCGCCACTTTTTGCGCCTCATCAACGGTAGGTTTTTGTGCTACGACGGAAAATGAAAAGGTGGCAATGTCGGGAACGGCAAATATTTCCCCCTCCCCCGAAACGGTAACCGTATTTGAAACTGGCACACCACCACCGATGTAGCGATAACTTTTTATTTCCGCGAGAGTTTTTGCCGCAAGAAATAACCCGAGCAAGACAAGCACGACTAAGAAGGCGCCCCCGATGTGTTGCCGGCGCATGCCCATGACTTCACCCCTCAATTCCTCGTTCATTGTAGAAATATAAATTTTTAATTAATAATCCTCACGCCTTCATTAAGACGCCCTATGTGAAGATATATTACACCGCATCTTCGATAAAAAGAAAAGCCCGTTCCGTGTGTACGCGGAACGGGCGGATGCTTATCTCCCTAGATCAGGTAAGGCGGTTGGATAGTCCCCTGTAAAACACGCGTCGCAACCTTGCGGTATGGCAGCGTTGCGTGGGACTCCATGCACTGCTCGGTACAAACCATTGAGCGAAAGGAACGCAAGAGAATCAAGTTGAAGATACACCCGCATTTCTTCCAATGAGTACTTTGCAGCAAGGAGTATTTTGTGTTTTGGCTTGAGCCCGTAAAAACACGGATGGGCCATCGGCGGACTTGCAACACGCAGGTGGATCTCCCGAGCACCCGCCTTCCGTAGCATGGCCACGATCTCTCGCGAGGTGTTACCGCGAACAACACTATCATCGACTAGAGCAACGCACTTATTCTCCACCAGAAAACGATTGACATTGAATTTGCGTCGCACATTGAGATCAGAAATCTGGTGCTCCGGCCCAATGAGGGTGCGCCCCATATAGTGACTGCGAACAATGCCATGAACATAGGGCAGCCCCGTTGCTCTGGCGTAACCAAGCGCGTGCAGCACCCCAGAATCGAGTACTGGGACAACGATACTGCCGGCAGGAGCAGGGCTTTCGTGTCCAAGCATGGCCCCGATTGATTCCCGCACGTTATTTACACTTCTGCCACAAAATACCGTATCGGGCCTTGAAAAATAAACGTACTCGAAAATACAAGGCCGCGGCGGCTGCGGTGCCCACAGGTGATACCCCCGCATTCCCTGAGCATCGATAACGATTATCTCACCCGGCGTCACCTCTCGTATAAATTGCGCCCCGATGAGATCAAGCGCACACACCTCCGAGGCAAACGCGTAAGTATCGCCCAATTTACCCATGACGAGCGGCCGAAAACCATGAGAATCACGAACGGCGACAATCTCGTTTTTTGTTAAGGCAATTAGTGAATAAGCTCCCACAACCCGCGAAAGAGCTTCAGCGATCCTTTCGTGCGTTTGCCTTTTCCCGCTTCGCGCATACAGGTGGAGCACAATTTCAGTGTCTGTTTCCGACTGAAAAATTGCTCCCTTTTTTTGAAGTGAGTCGCGAAGCACCTCTTTATTGGTGAAATGACCATTGTGGCTTATGGCAAGTCCGCCATGAACATCATCGCCAAATAATGGTTGCGTGTTTTTGACATCAGTACTTCCGGTAGTGGTGTATCGATTGTGCCCAATGGCAGATGAGCCAACCAGTTTAGAAAGCGCGGGGCTTTTTTCGCCAAACACGTCACCGACTTCGCCGGGCGCCCGATGGATAGAAAAATTTGTTCCTTGAACCGCGGCAATTCCTGCGGCTTCTTGTCCCCGATGCTGGGTTGCATGAAGCATGAGCGCAACAAATTTTGCTGCGTCAGCGGTGCCGAAGACCCCCGCTATTGCGGCCATCTCTCGCTCCTTTCAAAGGTCAAACTGCCCCCAGTATACCTATAATGCGAAATGGCAAAAGGCACGGTATGATTACTAAGTGGAATTTGCCATCCCCTATGCCTTAGCCAGCGTCATTGCGGTTAGTCTTATTTCGCTTATTGGGGCAGCGGCGCTTCTTTTTCGCCCCAGGATACTTGAGCGCGGTATGTTCCTGCTCGTTTCACTTGCCGTGGGAGCTCTTTTTGGCGACGCCATCATCCACCTTATTCCCGAGTCGTTTAAGGAGCTTTCTTCCATTACCGCTTCGGCAATTATCCTTCTTGGCGTTATCGCTTTTTTTGCTCTCGAAAAGTTTCTGCATTGGCATCATGAACATGGCCACGGTGCCGAAGAACACCACGAAGAAGAGCCCGATATCATCGAGCCTGGACTCAAACCACGGATAAAACCGCTCGGCTATCTCATTCTCATCTCAGACGGCATTCACAATTTTATTGACGGCGTTCTCATCGGCGCCAGTTTTCTCGTAAGCATTGAAGTTGGCATCGCAACCACGATCGCAATAGTACTTCACGAAATTCCCCACGAGCTTTCAGATTTTGCACTTCTCATACATGCAGGATTTTCCCGAGCGAAGGCGCTTTTTATGAATTTCCTTTCTGCCCTAACTGCGGTTCTAGGCACTATCTCAGTCTTTGCGCTAGAGCCGGCAGGCGAAACAATTGTCCCCCTTATGGTTGCTTTTGGCGCTGGCAGCTTTCTCTATATTGCCGGGTCAGACCTCGTTCCCGAACTTCACAAAACTTCGAATGTCAAACACACCCTTCTCCAATTCCTTGCTCTCCTTATAGGTATCGGGATTATGTTCTTACTTCTTTTTCTTGAGTAGGACGGAAAGCAGCAAGAACCCGCTCGAGCAATATCGCAAACGTTAACCAGAAAATGCCGAGCATAATGCCGCCAAGAACATCAGAAAACCAGTGTACGCGCAGATATAGACGACTCGCGCACACTAAAAGCACGATTCCTAAGGCGCCCACGAGCGCGACATATTGAAGCCTCTTGCTTTGAAGATTCCGCCAAAATGCATATACGAGCGCACCAAAAAAAACAATCGAGAGAGCCGCGTGTGCGCTTGGAAAACTCCCATCCGAAGAAATCGAGACGAGCGCATCTTCCGGGCGCGGCATGCTAGTGGCCATTTTAAGGGAAAATACCGAAAGAGCGGTTCCTCCAAGCGCAAGCACCACGGTTCCCGCATACCGAAACTCTCGTGAAGCAAGAAGCGCCGCCAAAAGCACCAGCGTCCCAAAAAGAATAAACCACCCACTGCCAAAGTTTGTTATAACGGCAAAGAAAGAGGTCGCCGCAGGCGTATGGTACTTGAGAAGCGCGAGGTGCACCTCGGCATCAATACTATTTAACACGAAGCCGCTAAGTACGTCACCGAGAATTTTTGCAAAGGCGAGAAGCGCAAGGAGATTAAGTGCGATAAGGGTGGGGAGACGATACCCAAGATAGTGCTCTTTACTAAAAATTCGATACCGATAAATAAAAAAGATGCCGAGACCGACGGCGGCGATAACTGCAGCGCCGAGGTAGTCGGAAAATCCAAGATGTACAATACCAAAGATAAAACCAATGAAGGTGTAAAGAAGTGCCCATATAAAACTCCCGCAGAGTACATACACAAAAAAACGAGAGAAGCGTACATCGGCCGCACCGATAACAAAAGGTGCAATCGCGCGAGTCACCGGATTAAAGCGCCCGATAATAATTGATTTGCCTGCATGGGCGACGATTATCTCCCTGCCGCGCTCTATCCATTCGCGCTTAAGAAAAAAATATGAGCCGTATCGTTCGAGAAATTGATACCCAAAACGCCGGCCAAGGAAAAAACCAACACAGTCACCGACCACTGCCCCTAAAAAAGCAGCCAGAAAGACATTCCCCACCTTAAGCGCCCCTGATTTAGCAAAAAAAGCCGCGAGGACGACCATAAATCCACCCGGCACAAACACACCGGCCGGTGTAGCCGCTTCAAACAGGGCGCCAAAGAAAACGGCCCAGTATCCCCAATGCGCTACGGCAGGGTAGGAAAAATTGAAAATGATCTCACCGAGGTGCACGAAGCTAAGTATACCAAAGGAATTTTAACGGTCGGCTATCCTATTGATGCTGTCTTAATTTGTCCGCTAAACCATGATTAATATCGCGGTGCATCATTTCATCTTGACGGGTGGCCACAATGACATCGTAAAGCCGGGCATCGGGGGAAAGCGACCAGTAGTGAATCGCAAAATCAGGGGCTGGCACATTTTTGTGCGTACCCGCCGCTACCCCTTTTAAGTAAGAGGTGTAGCTTTCGATCGCCTCTTCCTCGAGATAGCCTGCCAATCGGTGCGCCGTTCTCGTAGAAAGAACGTAGATCAAAAAGTAACTGAGGCCAAACACCATCTGCGCGGCAACAATAATCAAACGCTCAAACATCGTTGGCCTTGCGATGCGGGTAAAAACCATCAAATGCATACGCTCATTTTCCGCCTCGCTAAGAAGGACATGAATCCAACCGCGATCCTGCTCAAGATGACGAAGAGAGCGAAAATGCTGCATCATGCCGCCGACCATCCCAGGAACCGCCGCGACGGTTTCAAGTACGACCGCCCGATGCCCGTATCGGTTAGCAAAAAAGGCATCGGCAAAAAAGGCGGCAAATTTTACCAATCCGTGCGCGATGTGGTCGCCTATCCCTTTCGGTCGATGGTGATACTCGAGTTGATGTTCACGCGTGACAACTTCGGGGATATCAATAACGTGTCCGTGCTCGTTAATCTGCATTACGGTGTAATTATATATGGCCCGAAGACGAACCCGCCGATTACTACTGCGGTTACGGCTGCAATTAACACGGCCGCGGCGGCGACGTCCTTTGTGTCGCGCGCGAACGGATGGAACTCCGGCGAGGTTAAATCCATATCAATCTCAATGGCCGTATTGAATGCCTCCGCAGCAAAAACAAATCCTGCGGCAAAAGTTATTGCGATCCATTCAGCGCGTGTAATTGAGAAATATACGCTAGCCGCAATCACAAGAACAAAAGCGGCAACATGAAGCCAGGCATTATGCGTTGTCTTAATAAATATTCTGATACCGCGCCACGCGTGCGCAAAACTTTTTGCCCGCCGCATCACCGAAAATTTTTCTTCAGAGGATTGCATCACTTTCTAAAAACTTTTTTAGTTTTTTTGTTGCGATGGCCCGCATGCTTATCTCGTGTTTTTCATCTCGCTCCATTTCGCCAAAGGTTTTTGTATATCCTTCAGGCTGAAAAATCGGCCCCCATCCAAAGTCCTTATCGCCCCTGTATGGGACAATATCTCCTCTCACCTTTCCTTCAAAAAAATTTATCCCGTTAATGGGATGGATATACCCTATTACCACCACCGCCTCGGCTTTAGTGTTTTTGTATTTTTGCACCAATTCTACAATACCATCGTTTCCAATAACCTTTTCAAACCATTTTATAAACGGCCCTGGTAATTTGTTTTTAAAACAGTCGAAGTATAGTGATGTGTCCTCAACAATGTATTCACCGGTTGCATGTGCCTCCGCGGCGGTAAGTTTTTGACGAATAATCTCTTCCGTATCAATGGTTTGGGGCTCAGGCAAATCAATATTCACCTGCTCAAGAGGCAGGCCTAAAATAGACTGAATTTCCTGAAATTTATTCTTATTGCCGGTAACAAACTTAATTGCCATTTCAATGTGGGTGCCTACAGGGAATTAAATGGGTGGTCGACGGGGCTCGAACCCGTAACAACCAGCTCCACAAGCTGGGACTCTACCAATTGAGCTACGACCACCATATTTTCACCACTCGGGCAGTATAGCAATTACCCGCTCTATTGACAAAAATTCGTTAGTGTAATGAGATAGCCTGCAGAGAGTCCTCGCCCAAAGAAAGGAGGCGACCAATGGCAGAGACTGGCCACTTTACAAGCTGCGCGAATCCGAGCGACTGCTGGTGCGAAGCGAAGCGTTATGGACAGCTCGTGCTTATTGGGGCAGTCATTTTCACCATTGAAATCATCGGCAATCTGCTTTCGGGAAGTTTGAGCCTTCTTGCAGACGCTTTGCACGTAGTCGTTTGCAATACAAGCTATGCGGTTGCCGCCTTTGCGGCGATCGCGGCAAAATTACAACGCGTCTCTAAAGAAAAAGCTGAGGGCGGAGCCTTCTGCGTGCTCGCAGTCGGTCTTCTTCTTACCGCCCTCTGGATTCTTTTTGAGGCGATGTCCCGCTTCAAAAACCCGCCGGAGATCGCAAGCACGCTTGTTATAGGTACGGCGCTCATCGGCGGCGCACTCAATCACTGGCAGCAACGTATTCATCACAAAGCCCCCGAGGAGCACCGGGGACACAAGCACGCTGCCGCAGGCATTCACATTCTAAGCGACAAGTACCAGAGTTTTGTTGTCGCAGGAAGCGGAGTAGGGATGCTCATTGCCTCACACTGGTGGAGTGAGTGGCCGCGCTACATCGATCCGGCCGTATCGATAGTCCTCGCGTGCTGGCTCGGCTGGCAAGTGGTCGTACTTGGCAAGGACTTCCTCAAGGAGCCAGAACATCATCACTAGTCCCGCACTTGGCATCAAGTGCGGGATTTTTATTAAAAAACCGGAAATAATCCGGTTTCCTTTCTGGTGCGCAGCAAGAACTGACGTTGGAACCCTAGCGGGCACGCCAGAGCTCGCGCTGATTGTGAGCAACATAAAATTGTTGCGCGAAAAATGCGAACGAGCATCCGATGTTCGGAAGGCTGCCTAAGATTTTTTCTTCTCAGCTGATTTTTTTGCCGATAGCACGGCTTCAATCTCATCCGGAAGCCGGCGGCTCACGAGCTCGATCATCGTAAGAAGCGACCCTGCTATCTCTCTCGCTTCACCGATCGTAATCTCCTCGTTGTGCTCCTCCTTATACAACTGCCGAAGTTCCTCGAGACTTTCGTCTGAAATTTGCATCGCCAGAGGGTAGCATAGAGCCGGCGATGTGCGAGGGGTAGAGGCAGAAAGCTGCCTCGAGGGCTACTTTTCACTCACAGCCGCGAGACAACAAGAAGACACCTCCATTGAGCCGCCACGCATGGGCAAAAAACAAGATCGCAACCACGGCACGCCGCAATTGCTTAAGCCGCAGCCCTTGTGCCTTTCCCCTCGCCGGGGCTAGTGAACTTTTGCAGATCGTCCGGTAGAAGGAGCACGCTCAGCGTGCTTTCTCGAGCCATGCCAAGAGAGGGCTGCGCCGAGAAGCCGACATACTCCACCTTCTTATCCTTGAATTTGGCGTATTTGATTGCGGGGATGAGATCTGTGTCGGAGCTTACGACCACAGCTGTGTCGTAAAGATTGTCGACAGCACCCACGATGAGATCGATGGCAATTTTGACATCCACACCCTTCTCGCGAATTTTGTGGTCGTAGACGATACGACCACGCTTGATGGTGAAACCTTCGCCTTCAAGTTTGCTCAGAAATTTCTGCTGCCCTTCGACCATCTGCTGACTTTTGTCGGTGTGATCGTGGTTGCGCACGATGCCAACATAGTAGCGCTTCGAGACTAGCGTTCTGCCACGAAGCAGGAAGTCGACGAGTTTTGAGTAATTAAACTTGGTGCCGCGAGGCACACCGGCCTCGCGCAGACGCTGATAGAAGTTGCCACCGTCAATATATATCGCGACTCGTCCCTTTGAAGACTCCATGTAGCGAGTAGTATACCAAACACAAACTGCCCTTGCCTTGCGGCAGGGGCAGTGATGTTAGTGGGTTATTTGTACTACATTGTTTATTAAAGTGCAATGAGCCGAATCCACACAGAGTCACCTTGTGCTAAAAACAAAAAGACGCCTCGGTTGAGGCGTCTTTTTGTCGATGCTACAGAACTTTGCCAATTTGGCCAATCGCTGTGCGCAGCAAGAACTGACGTTGGAACTTTTTTAGCGGATACGAGTGAGATAGCTCTCATACAACGCAACATTCGATATCTTCGCGACAAGCTCGAATGTGAACCGGCACAACAAGCCGCTTAGCTGCGACCTATATCCTTAAGCTCAACCTCTCTTTTTGAAAACGTGAACTTGACGACGAAGAAATTGAAGAAGCCATGCTGGCCGAGCACCCCGTAGCCGACCTTCGAAAGATCCGGCATGAAACCGACCGGCACGTTATCGTAACGCCAGCCCCCTACTTTGAATGAAATCGGGTGGATGAAAAAGGAGCGCGTCTCACCCTCAACAATTCCTCCGATCGTGTCGCGTTTGCCGCTCGGCACATTAATACCGAGGAGTTCACCGATTTCTCCGGGAAAGATCGAAATATCCGCGCCAGAATCGACGAGCGCATAATAATTGATGCGTTCGGCCCCATTTAAGAGTTCAATCGGAATGATTGGCCGCTCAATGCCCGATGACAGCCTCTTGTACTGGAATTTCATATAACTGACCGCCGAAGGCTTTGACCTTCCGCGGCACGAACATGATCGTCGGCTGGTTATGACCTTGCTTTTTGGCTGCCTCAAGCGCCGCTCGCGCGGTCTTGCCAGAACCAACGACCGTTCGTTCGTCAGAAAGGAGCGCCACCCACTTCCCTTTGTGGCGTTTATAGATGGTTCGCCAATCGATACTCATAGGTTTGTTCATAATAGCAGGTTTCAAATTTCTCGCAAAAAGTGCTGACCGTTTTTGCCTACACATCTATTCCAACATGGCTCGGATGGAGATGATATGAATATGACGCCACAGCACGTTTTCATGTCTACTAC
>Ga0209542_10014494_pt1 | contig 13416 bp, 12 predicted proteins | sample RifCSPhighO2_01_FD_184028 | JGI IMG/M metagenome (GOLD analysis project Ga0209542, IMG submission 184028) | Soil microbial communities from Rifle, Colorado - Rifle CSP2_plank highO2_0.1 (SPAdes) (version 2) | ecosystem: Environmental > Terrestrial > Deep subsurface > Rock core/Sediment ... | reverse complement strand
TGGGGCTCAAACGGTCAAACTATTCCCTCTTTGAATGGCCGGTGTTGTTTCTTATGGCGCCGTTCTATGCATTCAAGGGACCGCATCCGGAAAAGTTGTACATCGTTGAGGTGGACGGAGACCGGCCAGGCGACGGGGATTTTTTCGGACCGTTGCTCCAACCTGAAGTATGCGTATGGCTCAGTTCCGCGCGCACGCACAGCATGTTATTTGAGAAAAGCGTGGGTGCGGGAGGTTTTGCAAACGTGGATGAGGCGATTGCGTACGGATTCGGCCGTTTCCTTGCACACACATCCAAACTCGTGATAATCAACGCCGATAATCCGCGTATCCTTGAGCATGCGACACGGATAGGAGTCCCTCTCTACGGGATAAGAGAACAAGAGCTGCTTACCGCTTACGGAGTGGACACTTCAGGAAGCGAGTTTACTATTTCCGGTATTTCCTACCGGTTGCCGTACGTACTTCCAAAAGAAATATTTTACGGAATCGCTGCGTCCGTCAAACTTGCCGGATATTTCGGGATACAAGCGACGAACAACCCCGCGGGGCTTACGATGCCGCCCGGGCGGAGCTCGCTTTTGCGCGGCCTCAAAAATACAACGCTTCTCGATAGCAGCTACAACGCGGACGCGGAGTCGGTCGCCGCAATCGTCCGTATGGCGGAGCTGTTGGCGGGAGAAAAGTGGATGGTGCTCGGAGATTTGATTGAGCAAGGAAAACTTGAACGGGAGGAGCACGAGCGGCTTGCCGGGATACTTGCATCGTGTGATTTCAAGCGCATTGTATTGGTTGGGCCCCGCACGCAACTGTATGTAAAACCCATCCTTGAGGGAGCGGGCAAGAGAGTTGCCTCCTTCATAGGTCCGAAAGAAGCGCTGGACTACCTACTCTCGGAGCTTTCGGGCGGCGAGATACTTGTCTTCAAAGGCGCGCGATTTTTGGAGGGTATTATTGAACATCTCCTTCTCGACAAAGCCGATGCGGCACGTTTGTGCCGGCGCGAGGATGTATGGGTCGCGCGTAGGAGAAAATTTGGACTATGAAACTTTTTATTTTGCACGGTTGGACGTATTACGCGGCGGAGACGTGGAAGCCGCTTCTTGAGATGCTTGCGGCTCGCGGGATTGATTACGAGCTCCTTCCCATGCCGGGACTCACCGACGGCACCAATCCGACGTGGACGCTCGAAGATTATGTGAAGTGGCTCGAAGAGAAGACGTCGGCGCACGGGCAGGTCGCTCTCTACGGCCACTCTCACGGGGGGCGCGTCTCACTTGCGTTTACGGCACAGCACCCCGGAAAAGTCGCTCACCTTATTCTCGAAGATAGCGCGGGTATTCCGCCGACGGGAATGCGGAAGTGGAAACGTGACATTTTCAAAAAAGCCGCCAACATCGGACATATGTTCGTTCGCTCGGAGCGCTTCCGGAGCATGCTCTACAAAATTATCCGTGAAAGTGACTACCGCACAGCGACGCCCGAGATGCGCAAGACGATGGCGAACCTTCTTTCCGTCGACCTCTCTCTCGTTTTACATAAGATACAATGTCCCACGCTCATCATCTGGGGGGCGCAGGACAAAACGACGCCTCTCTCGGCGGGAAACACCATACACGCCGGTATTCACGGCTCAAGAATGATCGTTATCCCCGACGCGCGGCACTCACCGCACATCACCCATACTGTGCGTGTCGCGGAACTCATCGAAGAGGAACTTTCCTCCGCAGGATCCGTCTCAGGCGGAAAATCGTCATGAACATTTTTAATTCACTCGGTTCCAATCACACATTTGCCTCCGCGATGCGGATACTTTTTGCCGCGGGCGGCACTTTTCACCAAAAAAAATTGGCGGAGTATCTTGAGTCGCATTATGCCGGCAAAACAGTGCTCACCTATAAGGGGCGCGAGGCACTGCGCCTCGCACTCGAGGCAATTCCCGGTAATGGCGCCGTCGCGATAAACGGTTTCACCTGCTGGGCTGTCTATCAGGCGGTGCAGGAAAGCAACAGCACCTGCCACTATCTCGACATTTCCGACACGTCGCTCAACTTTACAGCGGACGCACTTAACGAGGCACTCGCGGCCGACCCGTCCATAAAGGCGGTCATCGTGCAAAACACGCTCGGTCTTCCGTGCGACATAGAGCACATCCAGGCCCTGTGTGCGGAGTACCGGATTGCGCTTATCGAAGACCTGGCCCATTCGATAGGCACGGTCTACACATCGGGCAAGGAGGCGGGAACGGTCGGGGATTTCGTCGTGCTCTCCTTTAGCCAGGACAAAGTGGTGGATGCGGTCGCGGGCGGCGCGCTCGTGGTACGCAACCCGAAGTACGAGCTTCCGGGGCCCTCGCCGCGAAAGGTTCCCGTACAGAGACAGCTCAAGGACCGCCTGTATCCGCTTCTCACGTACGTAATCAGGAACACCCACTCTATCGGCCTCGGACCGGTTATCCATCGCTTTCTGCGGTTTTTGCATCTGCTTTCGAGGCCGCTTCCCGATAACGATGTAAGCGATGTGCACGAACTTCCCGGCTGGTACTGCGCTTCAATACTTCGTGAGTACCGGGCACTTCAAAAGACCGCGGAACACCGCGCAATGATAGCGGGGATATATGCGGAAAAGATTGACAAACGCTTGCAGCTTGAAGGCGATATGCGGCACATTTCGATGGCTTCCAATTTGCGCTTCCCTATCATTCACTACGAGCGGGATATACTCATCGAGTATTTGAAATCGCGAAATGTGTACGTGCGGGATATCTGGTATGACGCGCCGGTAGGACCGAAACGGTATCTGTACAAGACCGACTATCGCGGACAGTGTCCGCATGCGGAAGAAATCTCCCGGATGATGGTAAATCTTCCGACGCACCCGAACGTATCGGCGGAACACGCCGCATCAATCGCAACCTACGTCAACGAGTGGCTCACGTCCGAGGGCGGCAATACCTACCACGTGAAGCCGATATGGAACGAGGCGGTCTGGGAGCGGTTTCTCTCGGGCCTTAAGCCGCATAGTTTCTTGCAATCGTGGAAATGGGGCCGTCACTATGAAAAGACGGGCTCGAAGATTTTCCGCGTGGGCGTATACAACGACGGAGCCCTTGTCGGTATCGCGCTCTTTATCAAAATCGACGCACGCAGAGGGGTGTTTCTCGTATGCCCGCACGGGCCGCTCGTCGCGGAGCCCAAAGACGAAGAACGGGCACTCGCGGCGCTTGTGCACTACTGCACGGAGCTCGCGCGCGACGAGGAATGCGACTTCATCCGCTTCTGTCCGCTTGCACCGGCGACCGAGGCAAACCGCACCCTGTACCGCAACTTGGGCTTTCGTGACGCTCCGATACACATGCATCCGGAACTTTCCTGGATACTCGATATATCAAAACCGGAAGAACAGCTTTTGAGAGAAATGCGCAAGACGACCCGCTACACCATCAAAAAGATGGAGAAAGAGGGCGTCGTGATTACTCAAAGCGCCGACCCCGCCGGGATGCAGCAATTTTGGTCTATTTACGAATCCACATTCGAACGGCAGCAATTTACACCCTTCAGCAAAACGTATCTACAGACCGAGTTCGAACTCTATAGCAAAGACGGACAGGCGGTATTTTTCTTCGGCGCGTACAAAGGCGAGGTCGTTGCGGCGGCTATCATCATTTTTTGGGGCGGTCAGGCGTTTTATCACCACAGCGGTTCGCGGGCAGGTGCGGGGTCCAATGTTTCCTACCTGCTGCAGTGGCGCGTCATCCAAGAAGCGAAGCGCCGCGGTTGTACGCTCTATAATTTCTGGGGCATCGCGCCCGAAGACCAGCCGGGCCACGCATGGGCAGGACTCTCGCTTTTCAAAAAGGGCTTCGGCGGTTTTGCGGAGGCATACCTCCATGCCCAAGACAAGCCGCTCACGACGAGGTACGCACTCAACTACGCCATTGAGACCGTGCGTCGAATGCGACGGCGCCTCTAAGCACGTGCCTTCGGCCAACGGTTGTTGGCCTCGGGCCAAATCCGCGTAAGCGGGTGTGTTGCGCAATCGTGCGGGCGCGCGGGGCAAATATAGCGGCCGTAGAGGACGAGGCCGTTGTTCACGTACTTCCAATCTTTCTTCGGGACAAGCGCTTCCAAATCTTTTGAGATTTTGGTCAGGTCTTCGTTGTCGGTCAGGTCGAAACGCTTCGCAAAACGTTTTACGTGGGTGTCGGTCGGGATGCCTTCCCAAATTTCATACAGTTCTCCCAAGACCACGTTTGCCGTCTTGTACGCGACGCCGGGGAGCGTAATCAGTTCGGGGACAGTCCTGGGAATTTTCCCTCCGAAATCCTTCTCTATCTTTTTCGCCGCGCCGACGATGGCCTTCGCCTTGTTGCGGAAAAATGATACGGATGAAATCTCCTTCTCCAGGATTTTCGGGTTCGCCCGCGCAAACTCGCGCGCAGTTTTATATTTCTTAAACAGCGGCTCGGTCAGCTTATTCACCTGCTTATCGGTCGTCTGCGCGGAGAGCATGACCGCTACGAGCAACTGCACCGGCGTTTTGTATTGCAGTTCCGTCTTTGGAACGGGATACTCCTTCTTCAGGTACGCGACGAGCTTGCGCGCTCTCCTCTTCCGTTCGGTGAGCCTGTTCACGTTCACTGGATGACAACCGGGACGGAAATCGAGTCGTCGTACTGCGGCAAACCCGACGGGTTGTCGCGCATGAGAATGATTTCTGCGGGGCCGGAGTAGTTGCCTGAGATGGTGACTGTGGCGGTAAAGGTGACCTGGTCCGTCGTCATCCATTCGCCTTGCGCCTGTGCGATACCTTGTCCGATCAGGTTGTTATTCGCGTCCACTATCTTTATCGGGAACGACGCCTCGAAGTACCAGGGCCCTGGTGCCTGGCCGGAGACAACGAAGGTCTCCCCGACGACGGCATTCGGCTTTGGCGACGTAACGACGACCCGCTCAGCGAGCGTCGGTGTGGTGGTGGCAACCGGAGGGGTCGTGGTCGCGGTAATCGGCGGTGTAGGTGCAGGTATCGCAAAAAGCGCCCAAGTGAGCCCCAGAATAACGATAAACACCACAATAAGAATTCCTGTCCAGAGTCGTGTGTTCATGTGTACAGTATAGGACGTTCTATTGGTGTAAACAATTACACATCCTGCCCTATCACAGTTCCGAGATGATACGGGCGATTTTCTCGGAGTCATGGCGCGCAATATCCGCCTCGGAGAAAAAGTCGCCCGCGATGACTTTTTCCGTGTACTGTTCGAGCGCGGCATCGCACTTCATCGGATACTTTTTTTCCTGTTCATATGCCTCCGCAAGTTTCGGGCTCATGACCTCGGTATTGCAGATGACATAATCGAATTTCTTCAGACCGCTGTACTGCAGCAGCTCGTGTATCATGTCGGAACAGGCAAAGCCGTGCGTCTCTCCCCACTTCGTCATCAGATTGCAGACGGCGACTTTTTTTGCTTTGCTCGCGCGTAGAGCATCCTGCATGCCTTCGACACACAGCGTCGGTATGAGCGACGAGTACAGATCGCCCGGCCCTATCACAATGATGTCGGCTTCCCGTATGGCTTTGTCCGTTTCCTCGTAGATATGCGCTTTTGGTTCGAGAAACACTTCTTTAATGCGCAGCGCCCCGTCGTGCTTCGGTATGTCGATGTTGGTCTCGCCGACGATTTCCGTCCCGTCCTCGAGCCGCGCGTGTACATGCGATTTGTCGAGTGACACGGGCAGAACCTTGCCTTTGATATTGAGAAGTTCGGATGCTTTGCGGATGCCTTCTATCTCGCCGCCATATATGGAAGCGAGTGCGGCCAAGAAGAGATTGCCGAAGCTGTGCCCGTGCAGTGCGCTGTGCCCGTTGTTGAAACGGTAGTTGAAAAGTTCACGGAGGATTTCCGCCTGCCCTTCATCCGCGAGCGCCAGCAGTCCGCGGCGCACGTCACCCGGAGGCAAAATACCGAACTCATCGCGCAAAACCCCCGCCGAACCGCCGGAATCAAAAGAAGTGAAGACGGCCGTGATATCGAGCGGAAATGCCTTGAGCCCGCGCAAAAGCGTGTAGCCGCCGCTTCCCCCTCCGATGCGTACCACTTTCTTGATGCTCTTTGCCATGATTGAGGAACTCTATACCGCGACGCCGAATTTTGCCAGCTCTTCGAGCAGTGCCTGAAGCGGAAGCCCGACTACATTGTCTATATCACCTTCAATTTTCTCCACGAACCCTGCGGCGGCGCTTTGTATCGCATACCCACCCGCCTTGCCCAGCGGTTCGCCCGTTGCTACATAGGAGTCGATTTCTTCATCGGACAGCGTTCGGAACGTGACTTTCGTTTCGACCGCGCGTCCGGCTTTTCTGCCCGTTTTGGTATCGATAATTGCGAATCCCGTAAACACGCTGTGCTCAGAACCACTAAGTTTCTTAAGCATCTCCCGCGCATGTTCATTTGTGAGCGCCTTGCCGAGCACTTCACCGCCCTTCACAACGACAGTATCGGCGCCGATAATGAGAGCGTCCGGATGCCGCACGGCAACAGCCTGTGCCTTACCCTCGGCCAGATAGATGACAAGTTCCTGAGGCGGAAGGGGCAGCGATAAATCTTCCTGATACCCGCCGTCTTCCACCGTAAAAGGAATCCCCGCTCTTTTGAGAATGTCGTACCTCCGCGGAGATGATGACGCAAGGATAATCGGTCGCATTCTCGGAAGTATTGCACGAAGGAAAGACCCTTGCTAGAATGCTCGCACACACCCCATACGTATCAAGAGTGCGACGAGAGTTCCGGCTTTATAACTCGCCAGCAACCTGCCGAAGGTAAGGTGCTCCATCCGGCCCCCAACGGGAAGATACTTATCATGAGAATCTCCCCTATAAGGGGAGATTAATCGTTTATATACCCAATCATGTTCCATTCATTAGAGCGGTACACAACAGAGAGCGTGACGTCGGGCCATCCCGACAAAGTCTGCGATCAAATATCAGATGCCATTCTCGACGCATGTCTCGCACAAGACCCCCTGAGCCGCGTCGCAGTCGAATCGTTCGGTAGCCACGGCACCTTGATGCTCGGCGGTGAAGTGAAGACGAAAGCGAAAATAGACTTCGATAAAATCGCCCGCAAGGTGTACCGCGACATCGGCTACACCGACAAGCTCAAGATCTTCAACACAATAGCGAAACAATCCCCCGACATCGCGATGGGAGTGGATACGGGCGGTGCGGGCGATCAGGGCATTATGTACGGCTATGCGACGAATGAGACAAAGGAATATTTGCCAAAAGGCGTCGTTCTCGCGCACGCGCTTGCGAGGCGGCTCGAAAAACTGCGCCGCAACGGGACGCTCAAGTGGCTCCGTCCGGACGGCAAAACTCAAGTAACGATAAGTAACGGTAAAGTCATTACCGCGCTCTGCTCTACACAGCACGACAAGAAAGTCTCGCAGGAAGAGATACGTAAACAGCTCATTATCCACCTCTTCAGACCGGTGTTGGGCAATCTAAAAAACGTCGAGATATTGGTAAATCCGACGGGACAATTCATCCTCGGCGGATTCGCGGCGGACGCGGGTCTCACGGGCCGCAAGATAATGGTGGACACCTACGGCGGCGTCATGCCGCACGGCGGGGGCGCATTCTCCGGCAAGGACTCGACCAAAGTGGACCGCTCCGCGGCATACATGTGCCGTTTCGTTGCGAAAAACCTCGTGGCGAACGGCTATGCAAAGAAGGCCTTGGTATCGGTCGCCTACGCAATCGGTCGCATTGAGCCCGTCATGATAGAAGCGTTCGATGAACATGGAAAAGATCTAACCAAAGTCGTCATGAAGCACTTCGATTTCCGTCCGCGCGCCATTGAAGCGCGCCTCGGCCTCCGCCGCCCGATCTTCCAAGAAACCGCCGCATACGGCCACTTCGGTGTAGCCGGCCGCCCGTGGGAAAAAATCATCAAACTGAAGAAATAGGAAGTTGCAGACCTGCAGTCACGGTTGCGTGACGCTTCACTCCACGGTCACTGACTTCGTAAGAATGCCCGGGTGGTCAGAATTGAACTGAATTTTACGTACATACCGACCCGACATGAGTGCGCCCTTATACACATGCAACTGTGACGGCCGTCACAGTTGCATGTGGTCATGATATTCTATGATAGATACCATATGGGGAAACTAGAAACAGCTGCCCGATTTGAAAGACGCAAAGGATACGTGCAAAAGGCCGTCTTAGCGAGCATCGGCATTGCGGGAATACTGCTTATCGCGATGGCCGCGCCGAATACCTTGCAACTACTGGGAAAACTCGGCAAAGGCAAAAAGAGATTCGGCGAGGAAACCCGGTCAGCACTTTCGCGTCTTGCCTACAGAGGTCTCATTGCCTTCGAGGAACGCGGTGGAAAGAAGTACGCCCGAATCACCGAGAAAGGTAGGAGAGCGCTCGAATTCGAGGCACAAAAAGCGGCTGTTCGCGCCAAGCGTGGAGGGCGATGGGATAAACGTTACCGAATGGTGATTTTCGATATTCCTGAGCGTAAACGCAATATTCGAGCTTCTCTACGCCGAACCATGCGCGAATCGGGCTTCTTGTGTATTCAGGGGAGCGTCTGGGTATACCCGTACGATTGCGAGGACCTCGTTGCGCTTTTGAAAGCTGATCTTCATATCGGTAAAGATGTTTTGTATACCATTGTTGAAAAGATAGAGAACGACGCGTGGATCAAAAAACATTTCGACTTGTAGGAACAAATTACCAAACACATACATATTGGACGGCCGTCACATTTGTATGTAGGTATGTAAAGAGCTGTATGTGTTATGCGTCAGAGTAGAACTGTGCAACGAAAGTTGAAATCAGGTATCATGCGGGGATGAACAAAGCATTCATCTTTGACATGGACGGCGTGCTCGTCGACAGCGAGCGCTGGTGGGAATCGCACGATAAACAACTCTCCGAGAGGTTCTTTGACGCCGCCACCAGGGAAAAAATCGGCAGTGCGGTAGGCGTTGGCGTACGAGGCTTATACGAAAAAGCTATAGCATTCGGCGCGCCAGTGAGCTTTGAAGAACTTTCCAGCGCATACAACGCTGCTGCTATGAAAGTATATGATGACGCGCCTCTAACGGAAGGTACGGGAAGCCTCGTAGAAAAGCTTATTGAGTTGGATTTCAAACTCGGCCTTGTGACCTCATCGCCGCAAAGTTGGATTGATCGCGTCGTTCCTCGTTTGCCTTTTGCCGACAAAATTGAGTGCCTCATCTCACTCGGAGAACGCCACGACCTCAAGCCGAAACCTTCTCCGGACGGATACGCTGAGGCATTAAAGGTTCTCGACGCCGATATAAGGCATTCATGTATCCTTGAAGATTCCAACACGGGTATAAAAGCGGCGAAGGCCGCGGGGGCTTATGTAATTGGTTTCAGCGGGAACCTGATAGACGGCTATGAACAAACGGGTGCGGACGCGTATGCCGACACAATGGATGACGTAATCAAATTAGTCGAAAAATTCACTATTACTGAGTCGTAACGGTTCCTGAGTAACGAATTTTTAATCCAATTTGCACAACGCTGATAGCAAGCGCGATTGCATTCGTCACCGCCAGCGGCGTCGACGTTATTAACACGCCATACGTGAGCCAAAGACTACAATTGAGAAAGTACATGACCAACATACCCCACGACACATCTTCAACACTTTTCGTTTTAAAAGATTTGTACACCTGAGGAAGCATCAGAGACGTCCCGATAACCGTTGCCGCATAACCAACAATATCTACTAAAACCATATCGTTTATTCAACGGTAACTGACTTCGCGAGGTTGCGCGGGCGGTCCACATTGAGACCTTTTTCTTTGGCGAAATAGTAGGCAAAGAGTTGGAGCGGGACGACATTCAGTATCGGCGATAGCATTTCCAGCGTCTCAGGTACGTAGATAACGTCATCAGCAAGTTTTGCTATCTCTGTGTCCCCTTCCGTGGCTACAGCAATGACCGGGCCTTTGCGCGCTTTTATCTCATGGATATTGGAAATCATCTTTTCGTACATGCTGTCCTTGGGCGCGATAGCCATCGTCGGAAAGTTCTCGTCTATCATCGCGATGGGTCCGTGCTTCATCTCGCCTGCTCCGCATCCTTCGGCGTGAATGTATGAGATTTCCTTAAGCTTAATGGCACCCTCAAACGCGATAGGATAATTGTACCTACGCCCGATGAAAAGGAAGTCGCGGTTCTTGGAATACTTTTTCGCGAGGGTCTGAATTTTCTCTTTATTTGCCAGTACCTTACGTATCTTTTCAGGAAGTGCAAGAAGTTCCCGCGTAATTTCCTTTCCTTCCGTTTCCGACATGCCACGTTGTCTGCCTAAGAAAATCGTAAAAAGTACGAGTGTTGTGAGTTGTGAAAGGAAGGCTTTAGTGGATGCGACGCTTATTTCCGGGCCCGCGTGGTTATAGACGCCCGCATCCGTTTCGCGTGCAATGGTCGAACCGACGGTATTTACAATCCCGAGCGTTAAGGCTCCGCGTTTTTTCCCCTCGCGGATAGCCTGCAAAGTATCAAGTGTTTCTCCCGACTGAGAAATCGCGAGCAGCGCCGTCCGTTCGTTTATCACGGGCTTCTTATACCGGAATTCGGATCCCATTTCGAGTTCCACGGGAATGCCGGCATTGGCTTCAATCATGTACTCCCCCACAAGACCCGCATATGAAGCAGTGCCGCACGCGACGATGATGATGCGCTCAATCTTTTTGAGTTGTTTGGAAACGCTTTCGAGACCGCCCAATTTCACCATTCCCTTTTCCTGAATGAGCCTTCCGCGCAGGGTGTTTTCGATAACTTCCGGCCCCTCCATGATTTCTTTCAGCATAAAATGTTCATAGCCGCCCTTTTGCGCCTGCTCCGCATTCCAGTCGATTTCCGTTGCCCTTCGTTTCACTTTTGATGCGTCGAGTTTGAAAATGCGGTGCTTCTCGGGCGTGATAACAGCGACTTCGCCATCTTCAAGAAAAACGACCTTTTTTGTATGTGGCAGGATGGGCGACGGGTCAGAAGCGATGAAGTGTTCGCCGTCGCCGAGCCCCAGCACGATTGGTGAGCCCATGCGGGCGGCGATGATGCGGTCGGGCTCATTTTTGTACTGCAGCGCGATGCCATAGGTGCCGCGCACATCATTGAGTGCCGCGAGTGCCGCTTTCTCGAAACTTTTTTCCGTCTTGAGATGTTCCTCTACGAGATGCGCCAAGACTTCCGTGTCGGTTGATGATTTAAATATGTGCCCCGCTTTTGTGAGTTTCTCTTTCAGTTCCTTGAAATTCTCGATTATGCCGTTGTGTACGACCCAGATTTCGCCGCTTCCATCGCTTTGCGGATGCGCATTTACCTCCGTCGGTTCGCCGTGCGTTGCCCACCGCAAATGGGCTATGCCGCTTTTACCCTGAAAATCTTTGGGCATTTTCTTGCGGAGCTCCGCAACGGCACCCGGCGTTTTCACACTGCCTGATTCGGGCGTGTAGATACCAGCCGAATCATAGCCGCGATATTCAAGCGACAAAAGTCCGTCGAGCAGAATTCCTCCCGCGTCCTTTCCGTGTTTTCCCGTATAGGCAAAAATACCGCACATATAGAGGTCAATCTAGCACATTTGAGCCGAAAAATTAACGAAGGACGATATCGGCGATATCAGCACGGAATTGATATATCGCATCATTATTCTGCGGACGCTTCGGAAAAGTACGGTTTGAGAGGATGACCAATCCTGTACCACGCTCGACGTCGAGGCAGACGCTCGTGCCCGTAAATCCCGTCTTGCCGAATGTATGCGCTCCCGCCGAGTGTCCCATCCAGGGTTGCTGCAATTGCCACCCCAGTCCGGTAGACGCCCCAAGTTCCGGTATCTGATTCGTCGACATCTCCGCGATGATGCGGGGTGAAAGATATTTTCTTCCACCTATCTCGCCCTCGTGGAGCAACATATCGAGGAAATTCAAAAGGTCAGGCGCCGAAGAAAAAAGACCCGCGTGCCCGACGACTTTGCCGCCTTTGACCGTAAACACGTAGGCGCTTTCGTCATGGACCGAGCCCTGCACATGCCCACGCCACTCTTCTATCTCGGTCGGTGCGATGTCATCGCGGGAAAAATACTGCGGGAGCAATGATGTTCTGGTCATGCCGAGCGGTTGAAAAAAGATTGTCTGTGCAAGATTTTCGAGCGTATCGCCGCCTATCTTCTCGACGACGAGTCCGAGAAGAAATGCGGGGACGTTGGAGTACAAGAATCCGCTTCCGGGACGGACGGTAAAATCGTGCGTCATAATCGTCTCGAAAAGCTCATGGGGCGTCTTCTCCTTGAGCGCCGAGAACGCGTACCCGCCGAGCGTATAGGTAAGCAAATGTTTTATCGTCACCGATTCTCTGTCCGAATTGCGAAATTCGGGCACGTACTCTATGAGCTTGTCGGTGAGTGCCAGCCTTCCCGCATCAATGTAGTGGAGCGCGAGCGATGCGGTCGGGATAGATTTCGTTATCGACGCGACGTCATAAATTGTATTTTCAATCACGGGTGCCGCGCCTGCATCGTATGTATAAGCACCGAAAGGCAATACCGCCCGCTGCTTTCCCCTCTCCACAAAACCGACCACACATCCAGGAAATACCTTTTCCCGGATCGCTCTCTCCGCCCGGACTTTAATCTCGTTAGGCATCCGGGTAGGCCGCCTTTATCTCTTTTGCGAGGTAGGGATTCCACATTGCGCCCGTGGCGGACATGACGACGTCCGCTCCCGCTTCGCGGTACTCTTTGAAATCCTGCGGCGCCGTAACGCCGCCGACGCCGACTATCTTCCACGTGCCGCCGGTCTTTTCGCGTACCGCTTTCAGTCGGCGCGTCATATCGAGTCCCGCCCATTTGATGGCGTGTCCGCAGACGCCGCTGCGCATACGCTTCGGGCTCCCCGGCAACGCTTGTTCCCCTTTTTCGTTGACGATGGGCGCGGAAATTGTGTTGATAGCGGCTATCGCGTGAGCGTACCGTTTGGCGATCTGTGCAAGTTGTTCAATGTCGGCGTCGCTCGTGTAATAGCCGACTTTGAGGATGAGCGGGAGCTTTTTTATCTTCGCGCGTATCGCTTCGCACACGCGCTCGGTCATGTGGAGGTTGTAGCAAACCAGCCCTTCGTTACCGATGTTGGGACACGAAAGATTTGCCTCAAGGATGGGCGCACCGGTGCGGGCAGCAAGCGCGCCCGCCTGCGCGAAATCCGCAACGAACTCATCCGCAGTCTGCTTCTCCTTCACCGTACCCATAAAACTCATCACCATCGCCTGACCTTTGCTGGCATACCCAACCGCCTTTGTCGCATCGGCGAGCCACTCTTCTGAAGGGCGCGAAGGGACCCCGAAAGAATTCGTTATTGAGAGTGGCTC
>Ga0209542_10014493_pt1 | contig 13417 bp, 16 predicted proteins | sample RifCSPhighO2_01_FD_184028 | JGI IMG/M metagenome (GOLD analysis project Ga0209542, IMG submission 184028) | Soil microbial communities from Rifle, Colorado - Rifle CSP2_plank highO2_0.1 (SPAdes) (version 2) | ecosystem: Environmental > Terrestrial > Deep subsurface > Rock core/Sediment ... | reverse complement strand
CGAGAATTGCGGGCGAAGCGCGCCCCGTGCGCAAGCCGCGGTACTCCTTGGCGAGCCACTCCCGCGCTCCCGTCACCTTTGTATCAAATATTTTGAAATCGAAGTTTGCCATGACTCTATTATACCTTAGGCACGAGCAACGCCACCTGCTCAAGCAGGGGCTTCACCAGTGCACCGCTGTCACCAATATATTTGCGCGCGCGGTAGATTGCATGAAGTCCCGCAGGCCGCTTCTCCATGTGTCGTTCGAGAGAAGCGAGAAACGAGATGATTGCGCCGATATCACGGTGCTCGTCTTCATCTTTTTTCAAGAGTTCGGCCAGCATGTCCAACCGCTTCTGCGGCGATGCGGAGAGAAACATCCGCGCGTCGACACTGCTCGCTCGCTCAGAATCACCGCCTAGCACGAGGATTTGCGCACGACTTCGGAGCGTCTGAAGCAAAGTCTCGGGAGCGGGCACGATGATAAAAAAACTTGCGTTCGCGGACGGCTCTTCCAGAGTTTTCAGCAACGCATTCTGTGCGGGTGCCGTCATGCCGGGAGTCGCGATGATAAATATCCTTCCCAGACCGGAAACCGAACGCAAGCTTGACCGGTCGCGCAACTCGCGCGCTTCCTCGATACCGAACCGTTGGTACTCGCGGATATACACATCGGGATTTCCCTCCACCTTGATTCCCTCTTTCCGCAAGAGCGATAGGACTTCTGGAATACCTGCCGCGGTCCCCGCGACGAGTTGCACCGTTCCCACCAATCTCGATTTCATCAGCTCAGTATACCCCGTGAGATAAGTTTGCCGACTTTTGTAGCGAATGCCAGGTCGTTCGTACCTCAGAATAGTTCAGACAGTCGAGACCGCGTTATCTCATGGGGTATAGCAATTCGCGCGGAAGTGGATAACGCGGAAAATTTCAAACGCATGGGGTATACTCCCGCCATGACCGATCAGCAACGCATACAAAAAACGGCGCTTACCGTGACCCGGTGGGTCGGTTCGCCCGCGTCCGTCGCGGTGCATACCGTACTTTTTATCGCGAGCTTCCTTGCGGTCTATTTCGGATTTATCGCGTTTGAGCAAATGTTGCTTATCGTCACGATGCTCGTATCGCTCGAAGCGATATACCTTTCTATTTTCATCCAGATGACCATCAACTACACGACGCAGAGTCTTGAAGAAGTCGGAGAAGACATCGAGGAAATTCAGGAGGACCTCGGCGAGATTCAGGAAGACGTCGGTGAATTGCAGGAAGACGTTGAGGACATTTCGGAAGATGTGGAGGAAATCACAGAGGAGGAAGACGCGGAGGACGCCGCGGAAGAGGCGCGCAAGAACGAGCAGAAAAAGACGCTGGTGGACATCCAAAGCGACCTCCGCAAACTGATGAACGATATCGAGCGTCTCCAGCAACCCAAGACATAAAGTATCAGGTATCAAGTAACAGGTATCAGACAAGTATCGGTATGCGAGGAGCAAAACCTCGGAGCGACCTGGAAGGGAGAATGTTTCGGTTCGCCCAAGACGTTCGAGCGTTTGTAAGAAAACTACCCCGCGGAATTATCAATTCTGCAGACGGTGCCCAACTCATTAGTTCGTCTGGTTCGGTCGGAGCCAACTACATCGAAGCGCAAGAGGCTCTCAGCAAGAAGGATTTTGGAATGCGGGCGAAGATATGCCGCAAAGAGGCAAAAGAGAGCAACTATTGGCTTGGTCTTTTGGCCGACGTCCCGGATTCTCTCCGTCAACCACATGCAGTGCTTCTGCAAGAATCCTTGGAACTTACGAGGAGCTTCAGCGCGATAGTACAAAAAACTCGAAATTGATACTTTGGAATTGTTTGATACTTGATACCTGCTACTTGATACTTATCTTTTTGAGATAATGGCTTTTTTGTAGGCCTCGAGGTGCTTGAGCGCTTCGCCCGTACCTTTGGCGACGCAAAACGGCGCGTCTTTGCCGACGCGCGCTTTCACGCCCGTGCGGCGGAAAACGAGCTCGGGGAAATTGCGCAATTGCGCAGAGCCGCCCGTCATGATGATGCCGTTGTCGATGATGTCGGCGGCCAACTCCGGCGGTGTTTCCTGCAGCACGTCTTTGATGGCGTTTACCATGATGCGCAGCTCCTTCCCTATCGCGCGCACGACTTCGTTGCTCGACACCTCTATCGAGCGCGGGAGTCCGGTCAAGTGGTCGCGCCCTTTGACGATCATGGTGAGTTCCTGTTCCATCGGCACCGCCGACCCGATTTGTATCTTCACCTCTTCAGCCATTTTGTCGCCAATGCCCAGATTGGAAGTCTTCTTGATGTAGTCGGCGATGGCGTGGTCAATCGCATTGCCCGCGCATTTTACCGACGTGGAAGCGACAATGCCGCCGAGCGCGATTACCGCGACGTCGGTCGTCCCCCCTCCGATATCCACTATCATGTGTCCGCGCGCCTCGTGAATGGGAATTCCCGCACCGATGGCGGCGAGTATCGGCTCCTTCACCACATACGCTTCGCGGGCGCCGGCTTTGGTCGCCGCTTCAACGACCGCGCGGCGCTCGGTGGAAGTGACTCCGGCGGGCACACTTATCATCACTTCCGGCTTGAAGATATTCCACTTGCCGAGAGATTTCCTAATATAGTAGCGCAACATCGCCTCCGTGACGCGGTAATCCGCGATGACACCGTCTTTCATCGGGCGGTACGCGATGATTTCTCCGGGAGTCCTCCCGACCATCTCCTTGGCCTCGTTGCCTACCGCGAGGATTTTGTTGTCGCGCACGGAAACCGCGACCACCGACGGCTCGTTGAGTACGATGCCGCGACCGGGTACGAACACGAGTACGGTCGTGGTGCCGAGGTCGATGCCGAGTTTCGGAGAAAAAGAAAATGCCATAAGGAGCATGCATTGTAGACGTTTCCGCAGGTTTGACAAATCGCCCCGCAAAAATGTATAACTGCGATGGACATCGGCTCTTTCTATCCATCCCCAGAGCCGGTATCTCCGCGGGACGGGACGCATCGAGCCTGTTTTAGTCCTCGATGTCGTTCCGTCCCAAAGGGGCTCTTTAGAGCTTTCGCCCCCGTTTGTTTCCCATGTTCGTTCCTTTGTTGCGAGGGAAGCCACCCGGGCGAAGGATTGGGCCGCTGCGCGCGCACCGCAGCGGCCCTTTCATTTTCACACCCTCAGGTCCGACTCCCCACCGGCACGGGCCTTATTCCGCCCTCTTTCGTCTCTTAAACGCCGGCTTCGGCGACTTCTCGAATTTCTCCGGATGTAACAGGTACCAGAACTTCTTGGAAAAATTGAGTGCGTCGTCGCATACCTTCTTTATATAGTAGAGGTCCTTCGTCGGTATCTTTTCCAGCATCTTTCCCATGCGCCCCATGGATATGGGCCCGAGGCCGTCGCGCTCACGATCTCTGTTCAAGGTATCGCAAAAGTACTGCATCAATTCGCCGCGCTCCGTGACGCGCGTATCGCGGATAGAGCGTTTGAGATGTGAAGCAATGTGACGCATAGCGGTATTGTACACTTTCCGTTCTACCCCATGAGATACCCGGGTCGTATAACAGCAGAGTGTTGGATTCCTTTATCTCACGGGGTCTACCCCATGAGATAACTTCGTTCGAGCGCGCACATATATGTTGGATTAGTTTATCTCACGGGGTATAGTTTTCCGATGAGGACCATACTGCCGGAATCAATAAACCGCGCTCTGCGGGAGCGCGCGCGCGAAATACCGCCCGAGGACATACGCAGCCCGCGGATACAAAAACTCATCGCCGACATGAAGTCGCTCTTGGCGAAGGAAGAATACGGCGTCGCGCTTGCGGCTCCACAAGTGGGAGAGCCGCTAAGGCTCTTCATCGTCGCCGGACGCGCGCTCGCACGCAATTCCCGCAACGCTCCCGACGAAGACGAGCGGAATCCGGATAGCGAGTCGCCGCCCCCTCCCGACCAGATTTACATTAATCCGGTCGTCACAAAAGTCTCGCGCGGGAAAAAGGAAAAGCACGAAGGCTGTCTTTCCATCCGCGGCAAGTGGGGCATCGTTGCGCGCGCCGAGAAAATGACCCTGCGCGCGTATGACGAGAAGGGCCGGCAGTTTACGCGCGGCGCCTCCGGCTTTCTTGCCCATGTCTTCCAGCACGAAACGGACCACCTCGAAGGCGTTCTCTACACCGACAAGGCGACGAATCTATATGATGAACCAAAAGACACCGGACAAAATTAAATTCGCGTTCTTCGGCACGCCCGCACTCGCGTGCGTCTTTTTGGACGACTTGGAGAAAGCGGGCCTTGTCCCCTCGCTCGTCGTCACCACGCCGGACAAGCACCAAGGGCGCGGAATGACGCTCACGCCTCCGCCGGTGAAGCTGTGGGCGCACAAGCGCGGCGTAGAGTCGGCTCAGCCCGAAGCGTTTGACGCCGCTTTTTGCTCGAAGCTCGCGGAGGAACACTTCGACCTGTTCGTCGTCATCTACTACGGGAAGATTTTGCCGCGCGCTATGCTTGACATTCCGAAGCACGGCACGCTCAACATCCACTTCTCTCTCCTACCGCGCTGGCGCGGTACCTCGCCCATACGCGCGGCGATAGCAAACGGCGACGCGGAAACCGGCATTTCAATAATTCTTCTGGATGAAAAGATAGACCACGGCCCCGTCATCGCGCAAAAAAAGATTGCCATTGCATCCCCCGACGGTTGGCCGCACAAAGCGAGTGTTCTCGAAGAGCGGGCGACGCACGAGAGCGCACAGCTTTTAATCGATATTCTTCCCAGTTGGCTCGGCGGCGACATCGAAGCGCATGAACAAAATCACGACGTCGCCACCGTGTGCCCCAAATACACAAAAGCCGACGGCCTACTCGACCTCGGCGGCGATGCACGCGCGAATGTGCTCAAGGTGCGCGCATTCGACACAACCGTGGGCACGCACGCCTTCTTCGAGCGTCCGGGAAAATCCGCTCCGCCGGCTGGCGGACGGCGGATCCGCGTCGGTATTCAAGACGCCCACATTGAAGGCACGCGGCTCATTCCGGACACCGTTAAACCCGAAGGCAAAAAAGAAATGGCGTACGAAGAATTTCTCCGTTCGGGAGCGCGCCCGGCCTAACCTTCCTCATGTCCGAGCCGCATCAGGCGCTTCGCCAAAGCGCCGCTTCTTCGCCACATGCGGATGTGAAGTTTGCGTTCACGGCGCAGCTGGCGCATCAGCTCCTCTTTTGCGTCGTCGATAGCGCCGTTCACGCTCTCAGAATTATTGGTCGCCCGCACGAGATTGCCGCCGGGATACATAATCTGGAACTCTGCGAACCACACATTCGCCCCGTGGCGCGGACGGCCCGCGTCTCGGCCGACCTCCACTTCACAGCGCGCATTGGCGGCGTCCTGCGCCAGCACTTTCTCGATGTGCGCGACACGCTCGCGAATGTATGCCGCGGTCTGGGGCGTCATCTCGTAATCGGTCGTTTTGATGCGGATATCCATATTGAATAGGTTCTAGGGACTAGCTTCTAGGTGTTAGCCGAATAATAACTCACCGGCGCCCATACCTCCCGAATAATTGTAACTCGTCTCAGTATCACCTGATTGCGTGAAATTGTGATTAAAGGCATATGCACCGCCACGTCAGACGTAGCGGTGCGCATAGGCACATTCTACATCATCAGCGAGCGGCCAAGGTGTGAACATGTCCGCCTGTCGGAGTAATCAACAGCAAGAATATTGTGTCTCCCGCCACATGCTACAGTTACCGTGTTAATCGCGTAACCTTATTTAGCACATGAACGAGAATGAACAGTACACGGCGCTCATCAGCGAAATTATCAAGAAGCAGTCGCTCATACTCGGGCCCGAAATCGCTATTCTGAAGGCGCGAAGCGTTTCCGGTCTCATGGTGGACAACGACGGCAAGGTCACCGGTGTCGGCGACAACCCCAAAGAGACGCTCCAGAACCTCGTCGACCAGTACGTGGAGCTCTCCGGTCTTATCGTGAAGAACGCTCTCGGCTCTATCTTCGCAAAATACCCGGAATTACAAATAAACAAATGAGTCGCATATGATTACCCTTGCGTATTACGTCTCTTCTCTGGGGTTTCTCGTGGCCGCACTCATCATGGGCCGTGCGGTCCGCTCGTTCGGCAAGTCGACCCTCGGCTCGATATTCACATACCTGTTCGTGGGGACTGGAATATTCTTCGTCATTACTGTTTTCCAGACTCTCGGTGCGGATTTTTTCGGTGTCAGCGATGAATCTATGGATGTATGGTGGCACTTTATGTTCTACCTCGCCATGTTCTCTTACTATTTCGGATTGAAGGCGTTGATAGGCCTCGGTACATCCGACCCGTCTGTCAGCTCTCAGTCCGCCATCGCGCCGGAAAAAGCGTGGGCTCTGTTTTCAGCCGCTGCTCTGATCGTTATCTTCATCATTCCCAAAATTGCCGAACCGCTCGTCCTCACCTACTTGGCCTCACCGCTCGCAACGCTTGGGTTGCACCATTTTCTTTCGTTCATCGTAGCGGGTATCGTCGGCTCGTACCTGTTCGCGGCCAAGAAGAACCTCGGACAAATAGGCTCCGCAATCGCAACCCCGATGATTATCGCCATTTGGGCGCTCGCTTTTCAGCACTTCTGGGAGCTGCTTTTTGAGAGCTGGAAAGTCGTTATCGTCACATCAGAGAACGGCGAGGGTATCGAGAGGATATTCTTGCTGGCGGCTGCCGTCGGTGTCACCTATGCCGCGTGGCGACTGAAGTCGTTCGCACAACGCTAGCGCTTGCATGGTGGAAGCGCTCCACCGCGGTGCATCGCCATGGTATTGCTCACATCTATTTCCGTAGTCGTTGTCGCCAGCCTCGGGCTGAGCGCATTTCTCTTGCTCAAAGAGTACCGGACAAAAGGCGTTCTGGAAAAGAAGGAGCGCGACGTGAGCCGCAGAATGTACGAGCTCGCTATTCTGAAAGAGCTCGGCGACCGCATCGGTTATTCACTCGACGTGCAGCAGATTATTGACATCATAATCAACTCTCTGCACCAGTTCATAGATTATTCCGCCGTATCCTACATGCTGCTTGAACCGGAGCGGGTCATCTTCAAGATGCATCTGGAGAGCTCGGTCCACCGCAGATTCGTCAATGACATCCGCGACCGTATGCTCGGCTCACTCGGCGCGCTCCTCGACCGAGAATTCGACAAGAAAGACGTGAAGGAAATCCTCTCGGGCGCCATCATAATCGAGGAGCTCGACGAGCCCGTGCGTTCGTTCTTCAACATTCCGCTCGTTATTGACGAGAAAGTGGTCGGGGTCCTCACCGTCGCCGACACGAAGAGCGGCCTCTACAAGGAAGAGGAAATGACGATTCTGTACAAAATTATCCAGCAGGCATCCAAGGCGGTTACCAGTCTGCAGGGTGTCGTGAAGACCGAGCAGGCGAAAGTGAGCGCCATGGTGGAGAGTATGGAAGACGGTGTCGTCATGACCGACGCCGACTACCGCATTCTCGTCATCAACCCCGCCGCAAAACGGGTGATCGGGCAGGAGAAGAAGTCGGAGATAACGATTTTTGATTTCATAGACAACCTCGGAGGTAAAATGGATATCCGCGGCCGGCTCGAGGAAAGCGTGAAGCTCAAGAAATCCTACATGTCGGAGCGGTTTGAAATGAAAGACAAGTTCTACCAGTCCTTCGTTTTTCCGGTCAAGACCATATCCGCGCTGAACGCCGAAGAGGTATTCGGCGGGGTCGTCATCTTTCACGACGTAACGCGCGAGGTGGAGTTGGAGCATGTGCGTGACGATTTCACATCCATGATAGTCCACGAGCTCCGCACCCCTCTCAGCGGCATACAAAAAGCGAGCGAGCTTCTGAAAAAGCCCGGCAAAAAGACCGGCCCCTCACCCAAGCAATACGTGGACATTATTTACCAAAACTCCTCGGGCATGCTGGACCTTGTGAACGACATATTGGATGCCGCGAAACTGCAGGCGGGCAAATTTGAGATAAGCCGCGAGCCGGCGAGCATCGCGGACATCGTAGAGAACAGGGTGTCTTTCTTCAATCTTTCGGCGGAAGACCGTAAAATCGCGCTTACGGTCGCCGCAGACGAGAGCCTTCCCAAAACCGCTTCGTTCGACGTACAGCGGATAAAGCAGGTCCTCAATAACCTTATATCAAACGCGCTCAAGTTTACGACCGAAGGCGGCTCCGTGGCCATCACGAGCTTCCTGCACACGCCGGGCACGCCCGCAAATACCGTTCTCCGCAAGATGAAAGTCCAGCTCCCCGAGCCGCTTCCCGAGGAACTCTTCGCGCCCCTACCGCAATCGCTCGTAGTCGCGGTCACCGATACGGGCGTAGGCATCAAAGCCGAGCAGATGCCGCAGTTGTTCTCCAAGTTCAAGCAGTTGGACAACCAGAGTGTCGTCCCGAATATCAAAGGTACGGGCTTGGGACTTGCTATCGCGAAGGGTATAATAGAGGGGCACGGAGGAGTGATAGGAGCGGTGTCGAAAGTCGGTGTCGGCAGCAGCTTTTACTTCACACTTCCGCTCGCACCGGCCCCGCAAAAATAACAAAATCATATGAAAAACATACTCATACTGGACGACGACGTGACTTTCGTTGAAACGATGAAGGCGTCGCTTGATTCGGCGAAATATTCGGTGACCACGGCGGGCGACGGAATGGAAGGCCTGAAGAAAATGGAAGAGCTGAAGCCCGACCTCGTACTGCTCGACATAAAAATGCCGAAGATGGACGGCATGGAATTCCTGAAACAGATAAACGAAAAATACGGTGAGGGCAAGACTCCGGTGCTCATCACCTCCAACCTATCCGCGCTGGAGCAGATAGGCGAAGGCGTCGCACTCGGCATCCGCGGCTATTTCATCAAATCAAACGAATCACTGAAGAGCATCATAGGCATGATAGACAAAATCTTCGCGTGATATTTCTCATTTCCCTCTAAACAAAAACACCGCGTCAGACGCGGTGTTTTTGTGAAAGATTATGAATCTTACGAGACGCGGGAAACCTTGACCGCGTTCGGGCCTTTCGGCGAGTCCGCGACTTCAAAGCTCAACGTGTCACCTTCGCGAAGTTCGTCGAACGAAACGCCGACGAGCTCGTTGGAGTGGAAAAAGAGATCCTTTTCCTGACCCTCGCGCTTGATGAACCCGAAACCCTTGTCAGTGAGACGGGCGATTGTTCCTGTTTGCATATTGCAATGTTGAATTTTCGATGAATAAACCGACAAAGATGTTGGTCTCAGTTGGTATCAATGTCAGTTAGCTGGAGTTGTAGGTCGATCCCCCTTCTCTGGATCAGCGCTGGTTGATGAGTGAAGACTATCATGGGCATTATATCTTGTCAAGTGTCCGGAATTGGCTGCACCGGAGCGCGTAGCGACAAGCGCCGCGCGCCGCGCGCCCACGCATCCCCGGCAGACCGCCGTCTTTTTGACACACCACCGATGCTCAGAATACGATACGCGCCGTGTGGCGCGGGGTGTGTTGTGCTATATACTACGTTGCAGAACGGCGGAAAACCTTTACTTTTCGCGTTGATGAACGTACTTCATGAAATGTTCATCCAAGACGGTATAGAGTGACCCTATCGATGAAAGTGTAGGGTTATCAGCAAAAAAACTTTTCGATGTATGAAAATACTCCTCGTTGAAGATGAGAAAAAACTGGCCGATGCGCTCAAGCGCGGTCTTGAACTGCAGGGCTATACCGTGGACACGGTGTCCGACGGCGCGAAAGCCTTGATGCGCATTTCGCTCCACCGCAACGACTACGACGTCGTCATTCTCGACCTTATGCTCCCCTCCATGGACGGGCATGAGATATGCAAGCAGATGCGAGCAAAGGACATCACGGTACCAATCCTCGTCCTTACCGCGCGGGCAGAGACGGAGACGAAAGTGCAGTTACTCATGTCCGGCGCCGACGACTACCTCGTGAAGCCGTTCTCGTTCGCCGAATTGAACGCGCGCATCCACGCGCTTCTGCGCCGCCCCAACGAAGCCTTGCCGCAAGTGCTCAGTATCGCGGACATCGTGCTCGACCCCAACACGCGACGCGTCACCTACCGCGGGCAAGACGTACCGCTCACTCTGAAAGAGTACGGGCTGCTCGAATACTTTATGCGGCATCCGAATCAGGTCGTAAATCGGGAAGACTTGCTTACTCATTTATGGGATTTCAACTATGTCGGATTCAGTAATGTCGTTGATGTCCACGTTAAGAACCTTCGTAGAAAAATCGGGGAAGATGGCGACCGAGTACTCGAAACGGTTCGCGGCATCGGCTACCGCCTTTGCGGATAAGTACCGCTTCGACCCGTTCTTCCGCACGGAGGTGAACATCATCGGCCTCCAGCTCGCGAAACTCGTCTTTCTTGTCGGCGTATTCGCGGTGACCGCGACGATGTTCTACAACGATGCGTCTTACGCGATCCAACAGGGTATCTATCAGGCAATTCTGCCGCAATCGTCGCCCGTCGAGATCGCACAGGTCGTCGTTACGCAACTTTCTTCCGTCCACGCGCGCACCATCTTGCTCACGGTCGGTCTGCTCGTCCTCGTGACAATCTTATTCAGCTACATCATCACGCGTCTTGCGCTTGCACCCGTGCGCAACGCGCTTGAATCTCAGAAACAATTTATCGGCAACGTGGCGCACGAGCTGCGTACGCCGATATCAATCATCAAGACGAATACCGAGGTGTCGCTCATGTCGCCGGACGTAAGTAAGGAACTGCGCGGAACGCTGAACAGTACTATTGAAGAACTCGACCGGACGTCGGAAATAATCAACAACCTCCTTTCGCTCTCCGCGTATATCAGACCGGAGCGCATGGAATTCACGGACGTCGACCTAGGCGCCATCGTGAACGAAGTGATGCTGAAGCTCCGCGGCCTCTCGGAGCCGAAACACCTCGAAATCGAGGCGCGCCTAAGCGAGCGCCGGACGGTCGTGGGCAACGCTGTCGCGCTCGATCAAATCGTGATGAACATCCTCAAGAACGCTATATTGTACACGCCCACCAACGGACGCATTCTCATCACCGTGGAGCCGGTGCACCCGAATCACATCGAGTTCAGCGTGCGCGACTCGGGTGCGGGCATCCCCCGCAAAGATCTGTTCCGCATTTTCGAGCCGTACTACCGCGGCGACCCGTCGCGCAAGCGCAGCGGAAGCGGAAGCGGCCTCGGTCTCACCATCGTCTCCGAGCTCGTGAAGCTGCACAACGGAAAAATCGTGATGCGCAGCGCGGAGCGGCGCGGCACGACCGTCACCATCCTTCTTCCCGCGGCGCGTCTGGGGCCGGGATTTGACGACGTAGTGAAATTGCAACACGAAAACGCGAGCGAGGTGGCCGTTGACTTTTCGCACAATGCGACGCGCGGCACCTAAGGCGCCCGATTTCATACCGAGTTCACCTCTTACGCGTACGATGTCTTGAGGAGATCTTTTGCTCTTTATGTGTGCGCGCGTCGCGGTGCCTTGCGCTGCGGGCTTGTCGAAGTACACGTAGATTGTTACAAGAATCATTTGGGTGTGGATATGCAGAACACACTTCCCTGCCCGCGGGACGGTACGTCCCGCAGACACAGGAGACTGGTCATGTAAGCCGGAGGCCGCGTAGCATCAAATGATGCGTGCGGCCTCCGGCGTATGTGACCGCTGTACTTTTTCTTCACCCTCGCTTCATGCCCATACGGATAGGATGCGTTTGCTTATTAGATAAACGGATTTTAATGCTATGAATGCAAATGGATTAGTCGTCGCGGGGGTCATTGTCGTCATTCTCGCCATCGGCGGGCTGATTTTATACACGGGTCAAAGCGCGTCGCCGCCCACGGTCGCGACGTCGACGCCCGTGAGCACGAGCCCCACAGACGTCACCCCGACGCCTTCCGCGGAGCCGCAAGCGGGCGTGCCGGGAGTCGTTACGGGCTCTTCGGTCGCACCTTCAGACACGACCGCGGTAGTGACCGGCCGCGTAACGCCGAACGGCGCCTTTACAAGCTACTGGTATGAGTACGGCACCACGGCGAGTTTCGGAAATAAAACCGCCGGACAAACGATAGGTTCCGGCTGGGCGGCTATCCCGGCACCGGGGTACATCACGGGACTCGTAAAAGACACGACCTATTACTTCCGGCTCGTCGCCGAAAACCAATTCGGCAGGGTCTCGGGCACGCAGTACACCTTCCGCACAACCCTTAACACTCCCCCGCCGGTCGGTAGCGCACCCACGGTGAGAACGACCGCGGCGAACGGCATATCGCGGACGGCCGCAAATCTGAACGGACAGGTAACGCCCAACAGAGCGATGACGCAGTTCTGGTTCGAGTACGGAAAGAGTCCGAACTTGGGACAAACGAGCGCTCTCGTATCCGTGGGCGACGGCACTGCCGTCGTGCCGGCATCCCTCTCGCTCTCCGCGCTTAACCCCCTGACCACCTACTACTTCCGCCTCAACGCTCAAAATCAATTCGGCACGATAAACGGCGCGATACTGAACTTCAAGACAGCAGGACCCGCAGCTGGAAGCGCTCCTTCGGCGACGACGCGCAACGCAAGTTCCGTCAATGAAACAAGCGCCACGCTCCGCGGCTCCGTGGACCCGAACGGATTGGAAACTACTTACTGGTTTGAGTACAGCAGCGATTCCCTGCTCGGCTCGGTACTCACCAAGACGACGGCGCAGAAATCGGCGGGCGCAGGCAACACGCCTGTGGCGGTAGAGGAGGACATCTCAGGCCTGAACGGCAAGACGACATATTACTTCCGGCTCGTAGCGCAAAGTAGCGCGGGCATGGTGCGTAGCGAGCGCGGCTCGTTTAAAACAGATTAGGCGTATGGATTCATCCACTTCACCGACCACCAAGCCGCTCTACCGGGGCACACAAGTCGTCTGGTACATACTCGGCATCGTCGAAATTCTGCTTGCCTTCCGTTTCGTCCTCAAACTGCTCGGGGCAAATCCCGCGGCCGGATTCAGTAGCTTCGTCTACGGCGTCACCTACGTCTTCGCGTCACCGTTTCTTAACGTGTTCCGCGTCACGCAGGGCGGCGGCAGTGTCATCGAGTGGACGACATTGCTCGCGATGCTCGTCTACGCTGTGATTGCATGGGGCATCATCAAGCTGTTCCTGATGGGAAAAACGGTCTCGACTCCCGAAGCGGCGGTCAAACTGGACCAACAGGAAGCTTAATCAAGAACGATAGAACATCATCAAACACTCTATGGGAATCATTCTTTGGATCATCTTCGGTGCGCTCGTCGGCTGGGTCGCTTCCATGATTATGGGGGGCGACGGCGGGTGGGTGTGGGACATCGTCGTCGGTATCGTCGGGGCGGTCATCGGAGGCTGGATTATGAGTCTTCTCGGCGCGGGCGGTGTGGAC
>Ga0209542_10014492_pt1 | contig 13417 bp, 12 predicted proteins | sample RifCSPhighO2_01_FD_184028 | JGI IMG/M metagenome (GOLD analysis project Ga0209542, IMG submission 184028) | Soil microbial communities from Rifle, Colorado - Rifle CSP2_plank highO2_0.1 (SPAdes) (version 2) | ecosystem: Environmental > Terrestrial > Deep subsurface > Rock core/Sediment ... | reverse complement strand
GTGGGACGCGCTTCGCGCGTCCCATCAAAAAATCGGTCTTTTGTCTGAAACTCGGATTCTGGAGGCCTGGGCGGGACTCGAACCCGCGCATAATGATTTTGTCCCGAAGCCGCTTCTGGCTTTGCCAGATTGCGGATTCGCGATCCATTCCTGACCGTCAACAAACTCTATCATGAGGTCCGGGCGGGACTCGAACCCGCGCATAGCGGTTTTGCAGACCGCCGTGTTACCTCTTCACCACCGGACCTTAGAAAGAACATATTCGCGGCAATGGATCGCAAACCTGCAATCACTCATTGGCTACTCGCGGGCAGGTTTGGGACATATCATCGTGTTACCCTTTCACCACCAGGCCAGTGAGGAACAATATAACACAGCGTACTATGTATTCCGTATCAGCTCGTCTATCTTCTGGCGGTGTTTTTCCCCCAAATCAAGCTCAAAATCTACCGTCGGCAGGAACTTCATTTCACTTTTCTTCTTCAAATATTCCCTGAAATCGGTGCGGACACGCTTCGCAAACATAAGCGCCGGCTTTTCAAATTTCTCCGGTAACACAGAAAAGAACACGGTTACGTTTTTAAGGTCAGGCGACATGTCTGCGTGCGTGACCGTGATAAGCGACTGATGGTTTGATTCGCGCCCAAGAAATTCTCCCGCCAAGCGCGCGATAAGCTCCGCAACTTGTGTTTGGCGCCGTGAGGACATGGAATTATTTAAGAACTGTCGCGAATCCCTGAAGGGTATCGCCCTGTGCTATTTCAAAAACTGCTTCTATCTGCGCGCCGAACTCGCCTCCTGTTTCAATCCTGTCAACGTTTTCCTTATGCGACTGAATGTTTTTTATTTTGCCGATGCCGATGACCGTCCCGCGTCTCGTTACCCGTACTGATGCATTGCGCTCAATGTATCCTTCGGTAACCGAGCCGCCGACCACGTGTAAATTTTTCTGGCTGCTGAATTGCCGCAAAACGCGCGCGTTTCCCGTTATCTCTTCAACGCTTCTTTTCGGCGCGGATTCATGGAGGATTTTTTCCAAAGTTTCCACCAATTTATAAATGACATCAAATCTTTCAATGCGAATGCCGTGTTGCCGCGCGCGCTCCAGAGCGGGAGCGTCAATGTTCACGTTGAAGCCCACGACGACGGTTTGTGTCCCGAACGATGAGGAAGCGGCCTTAATATCATTTTCCGAAATATCGCCGATGCCGGAGAGGACGATTTTCACCTGTGCATGTTCGTCGCCGATGCGGCGCATCTCATGCTCTATCGCTTCCAGGGAGCCGGTAGTGTCGGCACGCACGACGATTGGTATTCTAAATATGCCAGTCTCGTCCAACGCCGCGACCGCGGCGGTAATCGCCGTCCTCTCATTCATTTGAGCCGCAGAGCGCGCACTCTCCGCGTCGCGCCTGCTTCTGTACGCTTGGAACGGCTCGCCCGCAACAGGCAGTTCGTCAAATCCGGTTATTGAAACTGGACTGGAAAGGCTCGCCTGCCTGATCGTCTTTCCCGCGAAGTTTTCCATAATGCGCACCGGGGCGACAGCGCGCCCCGCTCGCACGGACATGCCATTCGCGAGTGTTCCGTTGCGAATGATGAGAGTTGCCGCAATACCGCGCTTTTTATCGCGATGCGCCTCAATGACCCATCCTTCCGCCGGAAGCGAGGCGTCTCCCGCGAGCTCCTCTACTTCGGCAACGACGAGTATCAGGTCCAAGAGCTCATCCACGCCAGTGCCGTTTTTTGCCGAGATTGCGGTCCATGGCACATCTCCGCCGAGCGTCTCAAGATACACGGCGTTTTCCATGAGCGATGCCTGCGTTTTCTCTATGTTCGCGTTCGGCTTGTCTATTTTGTTTATGGCGACGATGAACGGAATCTTTGCCGCGCGGATGCTCTCAAGCGCCTCAAGCGTTTGCGCCTTGACTCCGTCGTCGGCGGCGACAACCAGAATCGCTATGTCCGCAACATTCGCGCCGCGCGCGCGGATTGCCTTGAAGGCGGCGTGCCCGGGGGTATCTATAAAAGTGATTCTTTTTGACGAATGGACGACTTCATACGCAGCGACGTGTTGTGTTATGCCGCCCGCCTCGCTTTCAACGGTATTTGACTTTCTGATGAAATCCAGGAGCGTTGATTTGCCGTGGTCAACATGTCCCATTACCGCGACAATAGGCGGCCGTTCTATACTTTGTGATTTTCCTGACATAGTGGGTTTTTGAGGCCATACGAGGGCGTGATTGGGTGAGTATACGCTTCCATAATGAAAAATCAAAAATCTCCGCCAGTGGCGGATCCCTGCCCGACTGGCAGGCGGGCGCCTTCGGCGGAAGCGAGGCTTCCGCGGCCCATCTTTGGATCGCATTTTGATTTTGCGTCGGCAGCCAATACAATCAATGCATGTTTGATTTTCTGCGACGCCGACGCATATATTTAGACCATGCAAGCGCAACGCCTATCTTGGGGCAGGCGCTTCGCGCCATGCATGACGCTGAAAAGCTAATGGGGAACCCGGGCTCAATTCATGACGAGGGGGTCCGTGCATCGCGCTCGCTTCAGAACTCGCGCGCGCGCGTCGCTGCGCAGCTAGGATGCAAGCCGCGAGAAGTTATTTTCACGTCCGGAATCACCGAATCCAACAACCTTGCCATCCTGGGTTCTTTCAAGAAAGGTGTACTTGGGGGTTTCACCCCCAAGTACACTCATTGGATAACAACATCCATTGAACACGCGTCCGTCCTCGCATGCTTTGAGCATATTAGGGAGATGGGGGGAATTGTATCTTTTGTAAATCCTGACGCGCACGGAATCATTTCCGCGGGTGCGATAAAAAGAGAACTCCGGAAAGAAACAGTGTTTGTTTCCGCCCACTGGGCGAACAATGAAACCGGCACCATACAGCCTCTCTCCGAGATAGCGCGCGCTATCCGTGAACATGAAAAGAGTCACGGCTCCACAGTTGTATTTCACAGCGATGCGGGCCAGGCGCCTCTGTATCTTCCGGCAACGGCGCACTCTCTTAGCGTTGACCTTTTGTCATTGGGCGCGGCCAAGCTCTATGGCCCGCACGGTATCGGTGCGCTGTATGTGAATGACCGCGCAGAGCCCGCACCGATAATCCTTGGGGGCGGGCAGGAACGAGGACTTCGTTCCGGGACCGAGAACGTCGCGCTCGCGGCTGGATTCGCGGAAGCGTTTGAATGCATCGCGCGCGAGCGCGTCTTGGAATCTAAGCGGCTTACATTCTTGCGTAATCAACTTGCGGAAGGGCTCGTCTCCGGCATTGCGGGTGCAACGATAAACGGCGACCTCCATCGCGCGCTTCCGCATATGCTCAACGTTTCTGTGCCGAACATATCGGGCGAATATTTTGTGCTTTCGCTCGATAGGGATGGTATTTTCGTTTCCACCAAGAGCGCCTGCGGAGAAGGCACGGAAAAAAAGTCGCATGTCGTTGCGGCGCTCGGCGGCGAGCCCTGGAGAGCTCAAAATTCCCTCCGTTTTTCTTTGGGACATGATACGACGGAAAGAGACATACGACGAGTGATTAAAGAGTGCCGGGCAATCGCCGCCCGACTTGGTTCGCGCTGACTTTTTGCCAAACACCTGAAGTTTGGCAGCTGCGATATCCTAATCCAAACCGGATATCCGTTGTTTAAGACTTAGGATTCGGAATTTGTTTGAAGTTTAGCGCTTGCCTGCCCGCCAAAGCCTTGGCGTAGGCGGGGAATTTGATATTTCCCGCATCGTGATACGATGCGGGTATGCCCGGTAGGACAATTTGGCATTGCCTCTGTTATGATTGTTCCAGCGAGACGAACCTCGGTTTTATGAATATGGAAAATTCTTCACACAATACGCATCTACGGCATAACCATGCCAAATTATACTAACCGGGTATGGATATTGAACGCCTCTCAAAGTCCCAGATAATTCTCCTGACGCTTCTTGTAAGCTTCGTCACATCAATCGCTACGGGAATTGTCACCGTCTCTCTAATGGAACAGGCACCGCCCTCAATTTCCCAGAGCGTCAATCGCATCGTGGAGAGGACGGTTGAAAGAGTTGTTCCCAGCGGACAATCAGCCGCAACTGTCATAACGACGGAAAAAACCATTGTCGTGAAAGAAACCGACCTGATTTCTGAAGCGGTCGCGCGGGCGACTCCTTCCGTAGCCCGCGTCTATACGACCGGCGCTGATTCACCGGTACTCTTGGGGCTTGGAGTTGTGCTAGACGCATCAGGCCTGATTGCGGGCGATGCGGGAGCGCTTGGAGAAAACGCAGATGCGGTCATTGAACTTCAGGACGGCGCGCGCGTGCGCGCGTTTGTCACGTCGCGCGATAATGGTTCAGGCGTGGCGTTCCTGCAACCGGCAACGTCCACAATTAACGGTAAGCCGATTGTTTGGAAGCCGTCTACAATCGGAGTTGGGTCTCCGAGCCTGGGGAAGACGGTAATTGCGATTGCGGGCAAGAGCAGGGCTCGGATTGCACAGGGAATTGTCACGGCCATCATTCCGCAAGAGCTTGCCGGCCTCTCCGCGCCAAACGACATTATTGAAACAAATATTTCCGGCGATTCCATTTTGCCTGGAGGACTTCTCGTGAATACCGACGGGGAAATAATCGGCATGAGCACGGGCGTATCCCGTGCGGAGTCTGCGGGCGGATTTGTGTCTTCCTCCGCGCTCTTGAAGAGCGCGCCAACTGGCACTCCGGTGCTTGAAAAGAAGCCAACTCAATGATAATGGTGTATTATGATTATTAGTGCGTAGTCTGTAGTACGTAGTCCGTAGTTGTGGCAAAATAATAATGTATCTTGTGCATTTTTCTACTTACTACGTACTACTAACTACCAACTAGTCTTTATGGTTCCATTCAACAATTACACGACAAAAGCGAAAGAGGCCGTGCACCGCGCGCATCAGCTCGCGGTTGAGCGCGGGCATAATCAGGTCTCAACTCTGCATCTTCTTTCCGCGCTCCTCATGCAGGAGGAATCCATGGTTCTCCCGATGCTGGAGCAGGTGGAAGTTGACGTCGTGCATCTGACGGATTCGGTACTTGAACTCATTGAAGGAAGCGGAGGAGGGAACACCGTGTCCCCGTCGTTCCAGCTCTACCTGACGCCGGAATTGGTGAAAGTGTTTGAAGCGGCGCCCCGCATTGCCGCGAGCTTCAACGACCAGTTTGTTTCTCCGGAACACCTGCTTTTGGGAGTTGCAGAACATCCCGGCCCCGCCTCCGATGTGCTGGCGCGCTTTCGCGTAGACAGAACGGCGCTCGCCCGCGTGCTCACGGATATTAAAGAAGGAAAAATCCGCGACATTGACGAGCCGAAAAAGCCCCGCGCGCTCACGCGGTTCGCCCGCTCGCTTACAGACCGCGCGCGGGAGAATAAACTGGATCCGGTCATTGGCCGCGACATGGAGATTACGCGCGTCATACAAATACTCTCGCGCCGCACGAAAAATAATCCGATTTTGATAGGAGAGGCGGGAGTCGGAAAAACTGCTGTCGCAGAGGGTCTGGCACAGCGTTTCGCTTCCGGAGACGTTCCCGAATCCCTGCGCGGAAAGGAGCTTATACAGCTTGATTTGGGATTGCTGATTGCCGGTACGAAATACCGCGGAGAGTTTGAGGAGCGCTTGAAGGCCGTCATGCGCGAGGTGGAACGCTCGGAAGGGAAAATAATTCTTTTCATTGACGAAATGCACACGCTCGTGGGAGCGGGCGCCGCCGAGGGCTCAATGGACGCTTCCAATATGCTGAAGCCCGCGCTCGCGCGCGGCGACATCCGCGTCATCGGCGCGACGACGCTCAAAGAATTCCAGCGCCATATTGAACACGACCCCGCGCTCACGCGCAGGTTTCAGCCTGTCTATGTGAACGAGCCCTCCATGGACGACGCAATCGCGATATTGCGCGGGTTGAAAGAACGCTACGAGCTTTATCACGGAGTGCGCATTACAGACGATGCGATTGTCGCGGCCGTACAGCTTTCCATCCGCTACATCACCGAGCGCTTTCTTCCCGACAAGGCGATAGACCTCATTGACGAAGCGTCATCGGCCCTTCGGCTTTCTCTTGAAAACAAGCCGCCCGCGCTGGAAGAGGCGCAGAGAAAGATTATGCGCCTTGAAATAGAGCGCGAGGCGCTCAAGAAGGAAGCGGAGGAAAGCGAAGGAAAGGCAAGAACCCGCGTGAAGACTATTGAAAAAGAAGTCGCGGATTTGCGCGACGGCACGCGCGAGCTTGAGCTAAAGTGGAAGAACGAGCGCGAAACTATCGCGGAAATAAAACGCGCGAAAGGCGAGCTTGAAAAAGCGCGCATTGAAGCCGACTCCGCGGAGGCACTCGCGGATCTGACGAAAACGGCGGAAATCCGCTACGGCAGAATTCCTCTTTTGGAAAAGGAAATAGAGGCCGCGACGAAGCGTTTGAAGAAACTGCAGGCGACCCGCCGCGTCTTGAAAGAAGAAATTATGGCGGAGGACATCGCGGGAGTCGTGTCGCGTTGGACGGGGGTCCCCATAACGCGCATGTTGGAAGAAGAGGCCGAGAAACTTTCGCGCATGGAAGCCGAGCTCAAAAAGCGCGTTGTCGGGCAGGATGAGGCGTTGCAGAAAATCTCCGACGCAATCAAGCGAAGCCGCGCGGGAATTTCCGACCCGAACAAGCCTGTCGGCAGCTTCCTTTTCTTGGGTCCGACCGGAGTCGGCAAGACCGAGCTCACGCGGGTGCTCGCGGATTTCCTTTTCAACAGCGACAAGGCGCTCATCCGCGTTGACATGTCGGAGTACATGGAGAAACACTCCGTTTCCAAAATGATCGGCTCGCCTCCGGGGTACGTCGGCCATGACGAAGGCGGAGGGCTGACCGAGCTGGTGCGCCACAGGCCCTATTCCGTCATTCTTTTTGACGAGATAGAAAAGGCGCATCCGGAGGTGTTCAACATATTGCTTCAGGTTCTGGACAACGGGCGGCTGACAGACGCGAAGGGGCGGGTAGTGAATTTCAAAAACGCGGTTGTCATTCTGACCTCAAACATCGGCTCCGAGCACATAGATAAAATGTCCAACCTGGGCTTCGGAAGCGAATCGCACGGAACCGACGGCGACAAATATGAGAAAGTCAAAGAAAAAGTGATGGGCTCGCTCAAAGAATTCTTCCGCCCGGAGTTCTTGAATCGTCTGGACGAAATAATCCTCTTCAATATCTTGTCTCAAGACGCGGTGAAGACAATAGTGCGCATGCAAATTGAAATAATCGCAAAACGGCTGGAGGAAAAGCAGATAGCACTCACGTTCTCGGATGCCGTGCTTGTGCACCTCGCTAAAGACGGGTACAGCTCGCAATACGGCGCGCGGCCGCTGAAGCGCCTGATTCAAACGAAGATATTGACACCGATTGCCAATATGATGGTTGGGAGAAACGTCATGGAAGGCGGCTCTGTCCATGTTGATGCTAGGCAGGAGGTGGGGGATGGAAAAGAGGCCAAGCACGAATTTACATTTGACGTGAGAAAAGGGGCAGTTCGCAAACGTGGCGCAAGCGCTCGCGCCAAGTCGGCAGTTGGTGTTTGAAGGCCTCAAAACACCACTCGGTCAATCAAGACGGACTCTCCTGGGAATCACTTCTTTTGACTAAAATACGATTGAGTTCTATTATTGCTGAATGTCAGCTATACCAACTACTCGCATACATGAAGTGCGACGATTGTATAACGAGAAGGGTTGGAGCATGCGTGAAATAGGCGGACATTTTGGCGTCTCTTTGGACTCGGTAACGTATTTCATGCGGAAGCACGATATCGTTCGGCGGACAATAGCTGAAAGTAATCGGATTCAATTTGAGAAACAACCACTATCGTTCACGATTAGTAAAAGTCGTTCTGCACATACTCAGAATTTGTCATTAATAGGCGCAATGCTGTATTGGGCAGAGGGGTACAAGAGAGATACATCCAGTGGCATTGATTTTGCAAACAGCGACCCCGACATGGCGTTATTGTTTTTTCGCTTCTTGAAAAATCGGTACACTCTTAATCAAAAAAGGTTGTATTTTTCTGTATATCACTACTCGGATCAAGACCTGAATGCAATCACTCGGTTTTGGGCTAGAAAACTCGGTGTTTCTGTATCGTCCTTTCGTCATTCATATAAAAAGCAGGACCCGAATTCGGGGGCGAGGAAACTGCCATATGGCGTATTGCATATTCGTTACACCGACAAAAGGCTTTTACGAGACGTGCTAAAGCTGATAGAATCCAACAGGTTGAAATATTGCGCCGGTGGCGGAGCGGTCAATCGCGATAGACTGTAGATCTATTGCCTTCGGGCTACGCAGGTTCGAATCCTGCCCGGCGCACCAAATGACTTTTCCGACACATATCCTCGCAGGACTTATCATAGGGAAACTGACGGGGGATTATACAGCCGCACTTGCGGGTTCTTTAGTAATGGATGTAGTCACTTTTTCTCCTATTACCAGCGTGGAATTCTCTTTAAACCGCGGGCGATACTTCACGAGAGTCTCACTGCAAAAGATCCTACGGGAAGTCAGAAGAACATTTTCCACAGCGTGCAAAGCTGGTTTCTAGTGTCGCTTGTACTGTCGGCGGTAAATCTCAATTTTGGCCTGGTGTTTTCTTTAGCATACATAGTACACCTTATGCTAGATGCCTTAAATGGGGATGTGTATCCGTTTTATCCGTATAAAGGAATCATTTTAAAGAAAATCTTCATAGGATATCTTTCCAAAAAAGAGGGGGTTTTCGCACTATGCATGGCTTTGGTTTTCGGGTCCCTTTTTGTCATTTGAAATTTAATTCCCATGCTACAATATTTGGCATGGCATACAGGCAAATAGGCATACACATCGCCTCTTTCGCGCTTCTCGTCCTTTTGACTGCACCGGCAATCGTTTCAAGCGCGGTAATGCCCGGGCAAATTGTTCCATGCACTGGTGCTCTTCCAAAAGAAACTGCATGCACGATATGCGACATCGCTCAAGTCGCGCAGAACGTCCTCAATACCGGCATCTTCGTCGCCGTCTTTCTTTCTGCAATTCTTTTTGCTTGGGCTGGCGGGATATATCTCACGAACGTAGCAAACCCTGGCGGAGTTACCAAGGCGAAGACCCTCTTCGGAAACGTACTAATCGGCCTTATTATTATTCTAGGGGCATGGCTGGTCATTGATACCGTTATGCGGACGCTTGTAAATCCGGGCGCTCAATTTGGCCCTTGGAACAAAGTGTGTTAAAGTGTCTTGGGAAAATAATGAGTGTACGAATATATTTTCCCTGACCCCGTTAAATGTCGCTTTGCGACCTTTTGCGTAGCAAAAGATTTAACAGGGTGTAAGATTTTCTAAACTCATTGCATTCGTTAATAAAATCTAACATATGTCGCAGGAACAACTCATAAGAATTGCCTGTTCAAAGTGCAACCGAATCAACTACTGGTCGCGCAAAAACCGCAAGCTTGTCACGCGCAAAATTGAGCTTAAGAAGTATTGCAAATGGTGCAGGGCGCATACTAAGCACAAGGAGGCGAAGAAATAGACCAGAGAACAGATAGAACCTCGCACAAAAGCGAGGTTTTTTCTCTGCATCGGCGATCTGTGGAAAGCGGTTCCTCAAACAGTTTTCGTATACGGTCGCCGGTGCAGAGAACGGAGTTCCATACCCTTACTTGGTTGAGAAATCTATATGCTCTTTAGGAATGCCGATTGATTCTGCGTATGCTATACACTCAGTCAGGGTTTTTTCATCCCCTGTTTTAATTGTAAAAAGCTTTCTTCTGAATAAAACAAGAAGCTTCTCATGTTGTGGCACCCAGAAATGCATGTACCAGCCGTCATTAAGTTCTTTTTTCAAATCTGGAATCTGATCCATTCTGACAGTTACTTCGTGAACGGTTAGACCGTTACTTGGAGGACGAATAGTATTATTTATCTGGATTTTCTTAAGGACGTCTCGGTTTCTAAGACTTTCTTTAACTACTATTCCGTTAAGTTTTGGCTTGACGAATCTCCTAATGTCTTCCTCGAGAATAATATTCTGTATATCAGATTTTTCAATGAGAGACGGTGTTGGTTTCGTTGGATTTAAGGGGTCAAGAGAATTTTCAATAGAAAACCCCACATACTCTATTTTTTTCTTTTGGACATATCTGACTCTATCAATTGCCGGGATGAGGTCGCTGTCGGAACTTACTAGTATTGCAACATCGTATTTATCATCCAACGCTCCAACCAAGAGGTCAGTTGCCAATTTAACATCTATACCTTTCTCTCTATATCTCTCTATGGTGATGGTTGAGAATCCAGCGGCTCGCAACGCAGAATATTCTCTGGTTCTTCCATCAATCTTTATCGTCTCGGTGCGTTTTCGAAGTCTGCTTGTATTTATTCCCCAGTGCGATTTCTTTAGTAAGTCAAGTTGTTTGGTCTGCCTAGACATTGCCTCTCTACTGTATTCATTACCCGCCTCTTCTCGAACGGTTCCGATGTAATAACGCTTATCGCAAATGTTGCGACCGCGTGCCAAGTACTCCGCGAATTTGTCAAAATCAAAATCCAACTCTCCCAACGAAAGTATTTTCAAAACTATATGATAAAAATTGGCCGCATCTATGTATATACATACTCTATCTTTGGGAGGTTCGGCTTCCATCGGAAAATTATAAACGAAAACCTGCACACTACCCATAGGGTAGGCGCAGGTGACTTTCACTGCAGATTGTACACCATGCGGTGGCGTCAAGCAAACTTATCCACACTCTTAAGATGGCTATAAACAAAGGTCATTAAATGACATTAGCACAGAGAAGAGAATTGATTTACTATTGCCTAGTCACTAGTGCCTATTCACTAGTGTTGGGGCCTATAGTTCAGAGGTAGAATTTCGGTCTCCAAAACCGAAGACCTTGGTTCGATTCCAAGTGGGCCCGCTTTCGGTTCGTCGAAGCGAACCCTCGGCGTGGCAAAGCCCGCAGAGTTTATAGTTTATACTGTAAGGCGATGCTTCACCTTCACTTGCGCAAACGGATGACGGGAGATATTGAACCGTACCCCGCGCGTACGTTCGGAAAAAGAGCCCTTGATTTTTGTGTGTATACCGCCGGCATACTCGGTCCGGTCATGTCCCTGCCGCAAGTTATCCTCGTTTATGTCGGGCAGGATGTAGCGGGTATTTCAGTTATTTCCTGGCTTGGGTGGGCGATTCTTGATATCCCCTGGATTATCTACGGTTTTGTACACAAAGAGCGCCCGATAATAATTACGTATACACTCTGGATGATAATTAATTTTTCTGTGGCAATCGGGGCTGTTATTTACGGATGAAAACGCAATTCACCATCGGCGTATTCGGAATAATTTTTGACGAGCAAGGCCGTGTGTTGCTTTGCCACAGGCGGGACCATGATTTATGGAACTTGCCCGGTGGTGCTTTGGAAGCGGGTGAATCACCGTTGGACGGCCTGAAAAGGGAGGTCAAAGAAGAAACAGGACTAATAGTTGAGATTTTTAAATTGCTCGGGGTGTATACCAAGCCGGTCAATAACGATATTGTTTTTGCTTTTATCTGCAACGTTACCGGCGGAAAGATTATTCTGAACGATGAGGCCGATAGGGTTGAATATTTTGAGATTGAAAAGATTCCGCACAACACTTCTACAAAACAGGTTGAAAGAATTATGGATGCAATAGCAAACCCCAAGGAGGTCATTTTCAAGGTTCAGACAGGCAAATCTTCCATTGAGCTCATTAAGGAAGGAAAGCTCTAGACTCTAGACTCTAGACTATCCGCAGACCGGACCTGCTAAAAATATTCTCGTATTCTTAAGAATACGAGAATATTTTTAGACCAAATGCGCAATTCAATGAGGGGCGTATAATGCTCGTATGAGTCGCGTACTTGTCGTCGGCGGCTCGGAGGAATATTCGGGGGCTGTGTATTTGGCCGGAATAGCGGCTCTGCGCTCGGGCGCAGAATCAGTCATCGTCATGGCTCCCGAGAAAGTGGCTTGGGCCTTAAACGCACTTTCCCCGGATTTAATAACGCGGAAATTGCGCGGAAAATATCTTGCGCTTTCGCACAAGGCGGAAATTATGCGTCAACTCAAAACGGCAGATGTGCTCGTGATAGGGAACGGCGCTACTACAAGGTCGGGGACAGCCGCTCTCTTGCGCGCGCTTTGTGAATGGCCAGGGAAAAAGATTATTGATGCAGATGCACTTAAGGCGCTTCGCGGAAACAAGATTTCAAATGCGATTCTGACACCGAACAGTGGCGAATGGAAACTGTTGGAGAAAAACAACGACATTAAGAAACTTCTCGCGAAGAATGTAATTGTCAAAAAGGGAATGCCGACGGAAATTCTTTCAGCAAAAAAGAAATTCCGCCAGAGGAACACAAACCGAGGTTTGGAGAAAGCCGGAACAGGGGATGTGCTTGCAGGTTTGTGCGCGGGATATTTGGCGCAAGGGCTTTCTCTCTGGACGACAGCAAAGAAGGCCTGCGAAACCGGAAACACAATCGCGGAGCTTCTAACAAAGAAAAAGAAGGGTTATTATTTTCTAGCAAGTGATATTCTGCAGGAGCTGAAGAAGAAACACAGAAAGCTGTAACCGTGTTCAAGGGCTCTAAACTTACGTTTTTGTGTCTATGCTAGTGTTTTGCAAAACACTAGCATAGAGTCTTTCTTTAGGGTTGCGCGGCACCAACGAAAGACAGCGCGCGTTTTTCTATGCCTTTCATTTGTGATGGCCTGAACCATTTAATTTCCCTGTTACGGTTCCAGTAGGTCATTTGCCGCTTTGCATAACGCATGCTCTCGCGCACAAGCGCCTCGTCAAACTCCTCGCGCGAGATTTTCTTTTGTAAAAGAAGCGCGAGAAATTTGTAATCAAGGCCGAGGGATTCCATTCTTTTATACGAAAGTCCGCGAACGTGCAGTTTTCTTGCCTCCCCGATCATACCTCGGCTAATTCGCGCGAATAAGCGCATAGATATATTTTTCTCCAACCCTGTTTTTGTCGGCGCAATGCCTAGCCACAAAACATCATATCGACCTCGTAGGTCGATATTTTGGGGAACGCGCCCGAGCGCCGCGGCGATTTCCAATGCGCGGACAAGGCGGCGTTTGTTGTGCCGGTCAATTGTTTTGGCGCGCCGAGGGTCGCGTTTTTGTAACATCAAGAATAATTGCTCCGCAGTTTTCTTCTCCAGTTGCGCACGAAGCTTGGGATTTTCTTTTACGTTTGGGAGGACAATGCGCCCGACCAAAGCGTCAATGTAAAATCCCGTGCCCCCGGCTATTATCGGCAACTTGCCTCTGCGGGAAATATCAGAGATGGCTTTAGTGGCTCGTGCTACGAAATCATGCGCTGTGAAAAGCCTA
>Ga0209542_10014491_pt1 | contig 13418 bp, 16 predicted proteins | sample RifCSPhighO2_01_FD_184028 | JGI IMG/M metagenome (GOLD analysis project Ga0209542, IMG submission 184028) | Soil microbial communities from Rifle, Colorado - Rifle CSP2_plank highO2_0.1 (SPAdes) (version 2) | ecosystem: Environmental > Terrestrial > Deep subsurface > Rock core/Sediment ... | reverse complement strand
TGCAAGAGAAGATTGACACACAGGCCTTCGTGATTGCCGAAGCGCCGCTTCAGCGCGTGCTCATGGAGATGAAGGCGTACACCGCGGGCCTGCGGAAAAAAAGGCCAACTCTTCCAAACGTATAAAATCCTATATATCGGTGTTTTCTTGCTACTAGACACACCTCTTGAAATTCAATACAATGCAACCCTGTAACACATACGATAAGGAGCGCCATGACACAACAGGATGACGTCCAACTGACACAAGAAGGACACGATCAGATTGTTGCCGAGCTCAAAGAGCTTAAAGAAGAAAAGCTTCCTGTAGCGATTCAACGCGTTGCCACGGCGCGGTCGTTTGGCGACCTCAGTGAGAACGCGGAGTACCAGTCCGCGCGCGAAGATTTAGCATTTTTAGAAGGCAAAGTTTCCGAACTCGAAGGCATTGTGAGTAAAGCAAAAATTCTCAAAAATGGTAAGGGTGGAAAATCCGGAAATGGCATGATTGACCTCGGTTCGATGGTTACACTAAAAGTTGGAAACTCCAAACATATTTATCACATCGTCGGTGAGTGGGAAGCAAACCCACTTGAAAAGAAAATTTCACACCAGTCTCCACTTGGAAAAGCGCTCATTGGAAAGAAAAAAGGTGAAGCGGTTGAGATTGACGTTCCCGCAGGCAAGTTGAAGTACGTGATTGTCGGGATTGAATAATATGTATCCTACAACTCCTGAGGTTTTCCATAGTGGCCAGGACGTTGAGTTTCATTGGACAGATCCCGAAACGGGAAATACATATCCTGGTGAGGCAAGAATAAAACATATGCATTATGAGGATGGCGTTCTCGCTGGTTATGCTCTAGACAAAATTTCTTTTCCAGAAAGTCGTGTCGAAGAAGAATTTTTTCATGCGCGAAGCAACGCTGGTGATTTTATCGTTCCTCTCTCTGCAGTTGTCAGACATCTCGCCTCACAACCTTCATAATGACTTCCATACTTGAGCTTGCTACAATACCCTCATGTCCACACGCCTCGATCACTCAAGAGAAGCAAAACTTGAAAAGCGCAAAAAGTTAGAAGCGCTTGGCGTGAACGTGCACCCATATAGTTTTCACAAAACACATTCCATTGCACAGGCAAAGTTATCTGAAGGAAAAAGTGTTGAAACAGCTGGCCGTATCATGAGCCTGCGTGAGCACGGCAAAGTCACGTTCTGCGATGTGCACGATGACTCGGCAAGTATGCAGGTTATGTTCCGCGAAGATGATGACAAAAAACAGTACGAACTTCTCACGCTTCTTGACCCCGGAGACTATATTGGCGTGAAAGGCACGGTGATCATTTCTAAAACTGGTGAAATTACGATTCAAGCAACTCATTTTGATGTGCTAAGCAAGTCTCTGCGCCCAATCCCAACAACTTGGCAGGGTATTGACGATCCTGAAACCCGGTACCGCAAACGCTATCTCGATCTTCTCATTAATCCCGATGCAAAACGCATTTTAGACGCCCGGTGGACGATTGAAAAAGAAATCCGTCGATATTTACAAGACGTTGAGCACTTTGTTGAGGTGGAAACGCCGGTTCTGCAAACACTGTACGGCGGAACCAACGCGCGGCCGTTTACCACGCACATGAACGCGCTGGACAGCGACTACTACCTCCGCATCGCCCCGGAGCTATACCTAAAACGGTTGATCGTGGGCGGATACGAGCGTGTGTTTGAAATTGCCCGCAACTTCCGCAACGAAGGCGTTGATCTCACACACCAGCCCGAGTTCACGATGATTGAGTGGTACGAGGCCTACGCCGACTACACCCGCATCATGGACACCACTGAAGGGCTCATCAAGCACCTGGTGAAAGCCGTTCATGGGAAACTGGAAATGCTGGTGGGGGAGCATGTTGTAAAGCTTGACGGAAAGTGGCCAAGAATCAGCATGGCTGATGCGCTCAAAAAATTTGAAGGTGTTGATGTTGAAAAAGGTGGCGATAGTGGTTTGCAAAAAGAATTGGACCAGCGGCATATCCAACTCACCGGAACATTTTCCCGTGGCAAAGCAATTTTTGCGTTGTTTGATCACACTGTTCCGCCAAAACTCATTAACCCAACGTGGATCATTGATTACCCCAAGGAGGTCAGTCCGCTTTCTAAAGAGCACCGTGCCAATCCAGAATTAGTCGAGCGGTTCGAGGGGTACATCGGCGGAAAAGAAATGTGCGACGGGTGGAGCGAGATCACTGACGCACTGGAGCAGAGAAAACGGTTTGAAGTGGAACAACAACACATGCGTGAAGGCGATGCCGAGGCTCAACCCATGGATGAAGAGTTCCTAGAGGCGATGGAGTACGGCATGCCGCCGCTTGGCGGGATTGGAATCGGCATTGATCGGCTCGTGATGTTTTTAACCAATACGTGGGCCATCCGTGAGGTCATTGCGTTTCCAACACTGAGGCCGGTGGGGAAACAACCAACAGTTCCATCAATGACAACAACACCTCCTGCTGCGCCCGTGAAAAAAAGTGTAAAAATATTGACATCGTTGCCGTCCCGCGCACAATCACAAAAATTACTTCGCACATACGTAAAAAATGAAGCACTCATTCATCATGTTGAAATGGTTGCGGCCACGTTGGAAGCCTACGCAAAAGCGTTAGGCGAAAATCCAGAGTTGTGGTACACCACCGGTCTTTTGCACGACCTTGATTGGGAAAAGTTCCCTGATGAGCATCCAAACAAGGCGCTCGCTGAATTACTACATGACTATCCTGCAGAACTTCACAATGCTATCGCTGAACATGCGCCAAACCGGACGGGCAAGCACCCATCGTCACTTTTGGCAAATTATTTATTCGCGAGTGATGAGCTCTCCGGTTTTATCAACGCATACTCACTCATGCGTAAAGGATTTGCTGGCATGGAACCCGCTTCTGTATTGAAAAAACTCAAAGATAAAGCATTTGCTAAAAACGTGTCGCGTGAAGACATTCAAGAAGGATTTACATTGATCGGTAAATCACCCGAAGATCACGTTGCATTTCTTATTTCCGTGTTTCAAAAGATATGATCCACCGCGACGACCTTATTTCTTTGATCGAAAACTACTTTGGCAAGGATCTTTTGCAAACTGCCAAGCAAAAAGACAAATACTTGGCAAATGGTATCCAAATTTTGGGGAAAGAAAAGGTTGAAAAGATTGTGGTTGGCGTGAGCGCTACTGTTGCGCTTTTTGAAGAAGCCAAAAAACGGCACGCGGACGTTGTGCTCACTAAGCATCCCATGATGATTGCGCCCGTGAATCAGATTTTAGATCCATCACTTCAGGCTCGCCTGCGCATGGTGTTTGCCGAAAACTGGACGGTGGGCGGATATCACTATGCGTTAGACGTGCATCCAATTGTTGGTAACACACCCATTTTAATGGAAAAACTCGGGATTGAGCGCCTCCAGCCATTTTATGACACATGGGGATATGTCGGTGAGTTTGCCAAACCCACTTCTGCTGGGGAAGTTGCTGAGTTTTTGGAAAAAATTGTGAATCATCCCGTTATGACGATTCTTCCCGCAAAGCCCCGGCCAATAAAGCGCATTGGCATTGTGACCGGCGGCGCGATTCCGCATATTGATCAGGTTATGGAAATGCTGGAGCTTAGATTAGATGCATACATCACTGGGGAAATCGCTGAGTGGACAACACATCTTTTTCAAGAAGTTGGCATCGCGTACTTTGCGGCCGGCCACCATGCGACGGAAGTGTTTGGCCCGCAAAAATTCGCAGAGGTGTTACAAGAGTTGGTTGAGAAAAAAGCAAAAGTAGAGTTTATACACGTGTGGAATGAGATTTAAAAAACTAGATAGAAGCCGTTTTCTTTAATCCAACAAGATGCGTATAAATACCGCGAGTTTTTGCAGAAAATGATTGAATATTTGATAAAAATGTTTTCTCTTCAACCGTAAGACCAAGATGATGTAATAACCCCACCGTAAGGACAGAATAATCTTGTTCTGGGTGAAGTGTTTCGAATGCCTCTGGTACTGGGGGAAGAGCAGACTGCCTTGGGAGATTAAGATCTGGTGTTTCGTACAATGCGCGTAATGGTAAAGATTGTTCTCCATCTCCATGACCAAGAACAATAGTCCCTGCATATGGTCCCTCCAAATATAAAAATGTGTGTTCGCCGGCAGTTTTTTCCATACATAACGCGTGAGATGTATGATGGTTCGTATAAACACACATTCTTTCTACATGTGGAGAGATTCCCTTTTGTATAACCCTAAGTAAGAAATAAAGAAAACGGTGTTCTGCGTGAATACACGCAGGAGCAGCGTAATACTCAACATCTTGATCGCGCTGAATATAATTCCAAATATCAAATGTTTTCATAAGCATTACAATGTGGTGGACTTTTTTGAACTCCTAAAAAATAATTCATATTCCTTCTGAAGAATTTCTGAGTACAATTGTATGTTTCCCCAGAAATTTTCCTCATCAACATCTAAACCCATTGCTTGCAGCAATCGAAGAATGGCGTGAGGATATTGGGATTCTAAATTAATATCTTTAATAGAAAGACATCGCTTATCCTGAGGAACTGCAACGAGATGTGGGCGGGGATATTCATAAAGCGCGCGGACTGCAACGTACTTTCCGTGTTTTGTCCCAATAATCATTCCAGCTAATTCATCGCTCAATGCAAGATAAGTTGGAACACCGATATGTTTTCTAATACACCGCACACGATGTTTTCCAATACTCGTTTCGATAGGGAGTTCTTCCTCCCAATACTCTTCTGTTCCAAGAGATGCTTCGTTGAGATAAAGAAGCCAGTTTCTTTCTGCATATACACAGGCCGGAGAAGAAAAATAGCCTAGATCTCCTTTTTGACCTATTAGAATATCTTTTTTCATATCGCGTATTATACGCGATACAGCAAGCAGATGTGAGATTTAAAACTGCAACACTGGTTTTATCGTATTTTTACTCTGTTCCACCACAATTTCCCGTACGCTTCCTTTTTCTTGATAGTCGCTAAGATCGAGATCGGAAACCTCATTCATACTTGGTAATGATTTTTTTGCAAACCAACAGTATGCCGTGTACAACGGATCACCATGTGAACACACAACGACATTTTCATGCAAGCTCGGTAAAAGTTCCTCAAAAAATGATGCCATTCTTGTATAGATATCGTCTGGACTTTCTCCGCCAAGTTCAGGAATGTGTCCATAAAAATACTCTCTAAGTGGATGCTCTGGTTCATACACAATTCCTTGATATGCAGAGTGTCCCTCTAATAATCTTTTGTCGTACACGATTGGGGTAGTCCCGTCAGCAATAGCTTCGCTCGTTTGTTTGCATCGCAAAACAGCGCTACTGTAAATTTTGGCAATCGATTTATCCTTAAAATACTCTGCAAGTTTTTCAGCTTGTTTTTTCCCATGTTCAGAAAGTTCTATTGGTAAACGCCCAGGAAGAATGTTTCGCGGATTATCGTACTCACAGTGGCGGACAAGGTAGAGAGAAGGCATGGGTGTAGTATACTGTAGACATGGCAAAGGGAACAAATGAACATGAGGGCGAGCAATCAGCCCAAGAGTTAACAAGAGAACAACGGGGAAATCTTAATGGCGCATTAAGAACGCTTTTTCGTAAACACCATGACTATTCCCAAATAGGGCATATGCATGTTGAGTTTGGATTGAGGGAACTTATGGGACTTGCGAACATTCCAGAAGAATTCCGGGGCCAGGTTCTTCAATTATTAGAGCGTCCTTTATTGGGAATAAGGATCATTGGTGATGAACAACATAAAAGAATCACCTTTGATGCAAGTAATTTTTATATTCAAAACCCTCTTGAAGGAAGGCCTTGGGAAAGCTCTCCAAAAACTGTCCCTTCAGATGAACAAGTAATGAAGGATGCTGAGAGTGGGAGCTTAAAAGGGAGAAAAATCGCCTAACTTGCGCCCCCTCTTTTTCATGTGTATACTTCAATATAGAAATTAACAGCGCAAAAACGGTTAGCAGCCGTTGAGCTGGCGGGGGAAATCCCGTCCGGGCAAGCCCGTAACAGCCGGAACGAGAAGTAAGAAAGGTGGCACCACGCAAACGCGTCCTTTTTGAAGGCGATAGCGTGGTTTTTTGTAGCCATACGTTTGAGTACATACAAACATAAAGGGGGGAACATGGTAGATATAAAGTACATTCGCGACAATGCGGAGACGTTAAAAAAAGCAGTTGCGGACAAGCAGCTTAATCCTAAAATTGTGGATGAGGTTCTGCGCGTGGATGCCGAGCGGCGCGCGCTCTTGCAAAAAGTTGAAACGTTGCGCGCTGAGGGAAATGCACACGCGGCGGGCGTGAAAGGAAAACCAACTCCAGAGCAGATTGAAAAAGGAAAAAAACTTAAAACACAGCTCCAGGACATAGAACCTCAGCTCAAAAAACTTGATGCGTCGTTTACCGATTTGATGTTGCAGGTACCAAACCCCGCGGCCGATGATACGCCAATCGGCAAAGATGAAAAGGGGAATGTTGAAGTCAAAAAGTGGGGCGACATTCCAAAGTTCAAGTTTCAACCCAAAACGCACGACGAGCTTGCCGAAACGCTTGATCTTATTGATACTAAACGCGCCGTCCGCATCGCCGGAAACCGCGCTTTCTACACTAAAAACGATTTAGTGTTGCTCGAGTATGCCCTGTTGATGTACGCGCTCAAAATGATGATCGCCAAAGGCTTTACTCCCATGACCGTTCCATGGATGGTCAACGACGAAGCCATGTGGGGAACCGGTTACTTCCCATGGGGTATGCAGGATCACTACGCCACGCAGGATGGGCAAAAACTCATTGGCACCGCCGAAGTGTCGCTTACCGCATATCGCCAAAGTGAGATTTTAGATGAAAAGGACCTGCCATACAAAATGGTGGGGATTTCGCCATGCTTCCGCCGAGAGGTTGGGTCGTACGGCAAAGATACGAAAGGAGTTTTCCGCGTGCACCAGTTCATGAAGGTTGAACAAGTGGTCTACACCGTCGCAGATGAAGAAGTTACTCGTACGATGCACGATGAAATGCTTGGATATGCCGAAGAATTGCTGCAAAAGTTGAAATTGCCGTACCACGTGCTCAAAATGTGCACCGGCGATATGGGCGCAGGACAGCGGCGGAAGTACGACGTCGAAGTATGGTTCCCGGGGCAAAACACGTACCGCGAAACACACTCGGACTCGTACTTTAACGATTTCCAGGCCCGCCGGCTCAACATCAAATACCGCGCGAAAGATGGCACAATGAAGTACGTGTATACGTTGAATAACACCGTTGTTGCTACGCCGAGGATTTTGGGAGCAATTCTGGAAAACTACCAGCAAGCGGACGGAAGCATTGTCGTGCCAGAGATTCTGCGGGAGTTTGTGGGGAAAGAAAAGATTACGATCTAGTTTTTTGCTTCTTTAACTTTGTAAACCCCACCGATTGCGCTGGGCCTCAGCGATTCGTCTAGGATTGCTTTCTTGTCGGTATTTAACGATAACCCGTTTATCTACAATCTCAGCATGTACTAACCATGCCAGATTAGGATTTTGATAAAAGAAATATGTTAGTGTACGAACCAAAAATGGACTTGGCGTAGGAGATTCTATCGGAGAGTATAATATTTTTTATTAGGGGCAAGCGCGGGGCTATTAGATCCTTCATTGACCTCATCAGGAACAATTCCAAGAAACTTTTTTGCATCAAATATCGTCATAATGCTGTCCTTTCATCATATTGCCGCATGTTTCATATAATATTGAAAAACAACACTTCCTTCTTCAATTGGTGTTCTACAAATATATCCCCAAATATCAACCTCTATAAGCCTGTTATCGGCATCAACAAGATTTAATGTAACTGGTTTTGTCCGAACAGCATATGGAAATGTTGTTGGGCTAAATTCCCCGGGATATGGAACGGTAGAAACTACCCTAACTCCATTATATTTTGTGTCATGAACCAATGCTTCTAAAGCTGTTTGCAAGAATGGACCCAATTCTGAAAAAGATACAACTTTTTGAACATTTTGTTTTTTTATAGAACGATAAAGAATCTCTTTGGCCGCCCTTAGAAAATGATACAACTCATCTCTTTCCTTAACTAATTGGTTTGCTACAAGTTCTCTCTCACGAACTACTGTTTCAGCATCTGGTGTATAACCAAATTTTTGCGTAAATTCCGATATTGTCATACTCCTCCTTAAATCCCTATATATCGTGTAATAATATCCCTTTTACTCTGCTTGTCAACTTCCCCGCTGAGAAACATAATACGCTTTAAAATAATCTCGTGTTGCAGAGCTTGTAAGCATTTCACTCGGTTTACTTGGAAGACGCATTGGATCACTTAACATAATAATGTTCAATATTCCCTCGATAACGCCATACTTTGATAGTAAAAGCATTTGTGCGTATTCGAGATCAAAGTCTTCGGGACATTTCCCGAGTAATAAGCGGGCTTTTCGGAAATTGCCGTGATAAATAAGTTCCGCCAAAACAGTAGCCATTTGTCTCTCTCTTTTTCCCTCAGTTGAAGGCTCGCATTGAATTGTTGTAAAAATGGCATCAACATGATGCTCCAAAATTACTCTCACAGCAGCAGGGGGCAAACCAACTCCTGATTCATTCTCCTTTAAAAACCCTTTTCCTTGCATACGTTCCTCATTCTTAATTTTTCTATCCACCCAATCCTCTGGGGATATAGATCGAAACCGATCAAAAAGAGGATTCATATGAATGAGTGCAGTGCATTATATACCTTCCCACCTCTGCACCTTCCCCAGGGGTCATGGTACAATAATCTGCTATGTTCAAGTTTCTTACAAAACTTTTTGACGAGAATACAAAGACAATCAAACGATACCAGGTTATCGTTGAAAAAATTAATGCGCTAGAATCAGCGTTCAAAAAGCTGTCTGACCCCAAGTTGACCGCGAAAACCGCGGAGTTTAAAAAGCGGTTGGAAAACGCCGGTATCGCGTTCCACGAGGGGAAGGTCGCGGAGCAAAAGACGGGTGAGGGGAAAACACTTTCGGCAACACTCGCGCTTTATCTCAACGCATTATCTGGCAAAGGCACACATTTAGTGACCGTGAACGACTACCTCGCTCAACTTGGCGCAGGGTGGATGGGCCCAATCTTTGAACTTCTTCATGTTTCTGTTGGCGTGATTACGCACGAACACGCCGCGCTCTACGACTCTACGCATCAGAGTGAAAAACGTGGTGATAATCGCCTCGAACATTTTAAACCCGTCTCACGCACAGAGGGATATGGTGCCGACATCACCTATGGCACCAACAACGAGTTTGGATTTGATTACCTACGCGATAACATGGTTCAGCGGGTTGAGGATCAGGTCCAGCGCGGGCACCATTTTGCCATTGTAGACGAGGCTGACTCTATTTTGATTGATGAAGCACGCACACCACTCATTATTTCTGCGCCCGATACTGAACCAACAAAAAAATACTATGATTTTGCAAAAATGGTTGAGTCGCTCACGAAAGACGCTGACTATGCACTCGATGAAAAACTTAAAACTGCAACACTCACCGATCTCGGCATTAAACGCATTGAAATGAAGCTCGGCGTCAAAAATCTGTACGAAGAAAGCTTTGATACCATCCATCACGTTGAGCAAGCACTCAAGGCAAAAACATTGTTCCACCGCGACAAAGACTACATTGTGCGCGATGGGGAAGTCATTATTGTGGATGAACACACCGGCCGGCTTATGTACGGACGCCGATATAGCGACGGACTTCATCAAGCCATTGAGGCAAAAGAGGACGCAAAAATTCAGCAGGAGTCTCGCACACTCGCGACGATTTCTCTGCAGAACTACTTCCGATTGTACGAAAAACTCTCAGGCATGACTGGTACCGCCGCCACTGAAACAGAAGAGTTTAAACAAATCTACCGCATGGATGTTTTGGTGATGCCAACCCATCTGCCGGTTGTTCGCAAAGACCGCGCCGATGTGATTTACAAAACGACACGCGCAAAGTACGGCGCGATTGTAAAAGAGGTTGAAGAGATGCACGCGCGCAAACAGCCCGTGCTGATTGGTACACGATCAATTCAGAACAATGAAATTATCGCTGAGTTTTTGTCACGTAAAAAGATTCCACATCAGATATTAAACGCAAAAAATCACGAAAAAGAAGCATTTATTATCGCCGACGCCGGCCGGCCGGGAGCAGTTACAGTTGCCACAAACATTGCGGGCCGCGGTGTTGACATTGTCCTTGGCGGAGCAAAACCGGAAGAGCAAGACTTCCCAAACAAAACAACGCTAACCAAAGCAATAAAAAACTGGGAAAAACAACATGAGGCTGTTATACAGCAAGGCGGGTTGCATATTATTGGCACCGAACGACACGAGTCCCGCCGCATTGATAACCAACTCCGTGGTCGTGCCGGCCGCCAAGGTGATCCCGGTTCCTCCAGCTTTTTTGTGTCGCTTGAAGACGAAATTATGCGTTTGTTTGGCGGCGAGCAAATCGGTAAAATGATGAACTTTCTGCAGATTGAGGAAAATCAGCCGATCGAACACCAAATGATCAGCAAAGCTATTGAGCAAGCGCAGATTAAAGTCGAAGGATTCTTTTTTGATCAGCGCAAACGGTTGGTTGAGTTCGACGACGTCATGAACAAACAGCGCGAGGTCGTGTATAGCTTGCGTAATAAAATTCTGCATGGTGAAAAAGATTTACGCGTTGATATTTTGAACGCGGTCAACGATGCTATTACTTCCCTTGTTACGATGCGCGCGCCCGATCAGTTCACGCAGGAAGAGTACGACGCGATCGTCAAAGAGTTTATCAGCATTATTCCGTTCGATGATACTTCCCAGCAACAGTTACGCGGGCAGTTGAAAGAACAAAAAGAGGCCGACGCTATCATTACTTTCCTGCAGAACATTGCGCGTGATATTTACGCTCAGCGCGAAAAAGAGTTTGGCGATCAAGTTGCCCGCGATATGGAACGGTACGTCATGCTCACCACGATTGACGAACACTGGATGGACCACTTAGACAACATGGATACCTTGCGCGAGGGTATTTGGCTACGCGGTGATAAGCAAACGGTACTTTCGGCGTATAAAAAGGAGGCGTTTGAAATGTTTGAGGCCTTGATGGGCAGGATTGATGACGCGGTTGCCCATCGGGTGTTCCGTCTCCAACCGTTGAATGTTTCACCGGAGCAACGGGCGGCCGCCAACCAACCGCTTCAACAGGCAGTTGAGGTAAAAGAAGAAGTCTTCGCTGGTTCTATTGCGCAAGAAGCACAAAAAGCCGAACAGGGACTGAAAGCGCCGGCGTCTACGAAGGGCTCGTTGTCTGACTTAGCCGCGGCGATGTCGAAAGCAAAAGGTGGAAGTGTTGCCAAACCCGGCGTTGCGCACATGAAAATTGGACGGAACGATCCATGCTGGTGTGGAAAAACTAAGTCTGATGGAACACCCGTAAAGTATAAACATTGTCATTATCCGAATTAAATTTCAGATGGGAATATACCTTTTGCATATACGGTAGAAGATGTGTGAATATTTCTTCTCTGCTTTGAACTACAACATATTTTCTAGTAATCACTGCATGACAAATGGGACAGAGAATACACCAGTTATTTGAATCTGTCGACTTAGGGACAATATGATGCCATTCACAAATCTTCAATCCACAAACTTCACATGATTGCCCATATAATTTGAAAGCATTATTTCTATATTTTGTTTTCGAAGTTCCTTTTCTATTTTTCCACAAATTAAAATTCATTCTATAATACCTAACCACACTGAACGATATTCCTAAAGCTTTTGCAATTCCTTTATCAGTCATATTACGCCAATGTTGACGGACATATGTCTTTTCACCCTTCATTAATTGAAGAGTATGCGGTCTCATTCCAATTGTTTTTAGTGCTTTAGACCAACTACCAAATCTTCTTATTATTGTTGCAGCAGAAGGACCAGGAATTCTTTTTAAATCTCGATAAACTGGAGATTTTCCTAATAATTTTTTTACACCCTGCAAATATAAAATAAGGTCATTTTTTGTATAATCTCGAGTAAATTGATTTTTCTTATTTCTATTCATGTAAGAAGTATTATACTTAAAATAGAATATGTCAATTACTATTCACACTAAAACTCGAAAAAATCTATCCCCTCACTTCCAAGTCCTGAAACTGCTTTTTTCTGAATAATTTTGCGATCACCGCGTACACCGCGATATCAGTCCACGTATCGTCAAGTGATTCATTCTCTGGTTTGCCGGTTTTTGCTAATAAGTTTTTCAATCGGCTCACTTTTTCTGCAATGCGGAACGCGATGCCAAGTTCACCAATCTCCAAAATATTTCCCTTGCCATAGTCTTTGTGTTTTTTCAGAAAAACTTTTAAGAGTTCTTCGCACTCTTTTTCAAACGCGTCATCAAGGTACTGTGGTGTTGTCATTCTTCTTTATCCCCTTTCTTTGGCAGAAGTTTTGCAATCACTTTAAACTCCCGCTGTCCGCCGGCGCCCAAATCCACTGTTTTAACGCCGGTTTGCTGATAGTAGGTGAGAAGATAGGAGTTCAACGACTCCTGGAGCTCTTTGACTTCGTCTTTAAGCTCGGCAGATTTTGCGCGCAGTTCGCGGAACTCGGGAGCTTCTGTCAATGTTTTTTTGCGTGCTTTGGATTTTTTTGAAACTTCCTGTACCTGCGTTTCATTTTCTGCTAACTCGGTATCGTTCTCAAAAATACTTTTCATGCTGTCTGTATGTGTCCGGATTTGCTGCCGGACAGCATCGAGCCGCTCAATCTGGCGTTCGATCAAAGTTTGGAGCGTTGCAACATCATTCTGAGATTCTTGTACGGGAGCAGAAGAAAGCGTTTGTGTGGTATCCATGCGTTCGACTATAGCACAGGCCTCCGCGTGTGCAAACCCCCCTTTGAAAAAAGACAACTATTTTCCATACCTCGCCCAGTACCCTGAGTACCATTTTTCCATTGGGCCTTTCGCAACTCCTTGGCTGCGCTGATCAAGATATGTTTGATGGGAAATTTTTCCTGTCAGCAGTTCAAGCTGTTTGGTGTTCGCGCCAAATCGGTACACGAGATTAAACGAAATGCCCAGCCAACAGATAACGATAAAAATCTGGCGAAGTGTGTAAAATTTTTGTGGAAGATTCTTGAACGCGAGTAAACACATCATGATTGCTATCGAAAATCCCGTAAGTGCATACCGGACAGAAAGCGGGGGAAAAAGAAGCCAAAAAATCATGAAAATGAGAACAAATGCCAACAAACCAAGATGTTTTTTCCACACTTCTTTTTTCACTCCACCCGATCTTATGTAATCACGGGTTGAAACAAAAAAAGAAACATCCGTTATCTCATCTTCAAGTCTGTTT
>Ga0209542_10014488_pt1 | contig 13419 bp, 15 predicted proteins | sample RifCSPhighO2_01_FD_184028 | JGI IMG/M metagenome (GOLD analysis project Ga0209542, IMG submission 184028) | Soil microbial communities from Rifle, Colorado - Rifle CSP2_plank highO2_0.1 (SPAdes) (version 2) | ecosystem: Environmental > Terrestrial > Deep subsurface > Rock core/Sediment ... | reverse complement strand
CAAGAGTACCTAGAGAAGCTCAAACAAGGTCGATTGCCCACCAGAGATACCATCGTATTGCAGGCCTAGGGGTGTATCACATGTATCTGAACCTAGACATATGTTAGACCTCGGAGGTCTAACATACGGAGGTCTAACACCTTGATTCTGACTCTATTACTCAAGAAAGAGATTGCTGAGCTGAGTTTCGTTTTCTTTCAGCTTTGCGCTACTTGTTTCTACAAACTCCTTATAAGCTTTTGGGCCTGAGAATTGATTCAGTATAATTGCGGGATTCAAGAGCTCTTTCCATCGGTTTTCTTTTGCGAAGTCCTGATAACTTGACCATGGATAAGAAAGTTCTTGTCCGCGCCACTTATCCAAATCGCGAGGATTGCGATGTATATAGGCTGAAAGATATAAAAGCTGCTCATCTGTTTTTACGGGCACCGCACGAAAACTCCCCCGAAAAAGATGACCACCGCGTTCGTACTTTGCATTTGCGTACTTTGCGTATCCAGCTTGAAGGCGTTGAAGGTATCGCACAATGCCATTCTCCTCTTTCTCTCGCGCAAGAATGTGGAAATGGTTTGGCATTATTGTAAAAGCGTTGAGTTCTACCCGTTGCTTTGCTTGTATGGTTTCTTGTGTTTCCTGAGATATATTAAACGTTCCGTGCTGCATGAAATATGAGATGGAGCGTCCAATGTTAAAAAATGGAGTAGGGGATTGATAAAAGAGCATAAAGAAAAGCATGCGCGCGTAGTCGCGTTCATCAAAAAAGATTACTTTTCCATCGTTGCTTTTATTGCAGAGATGGTAATAGAACCCTGGCGCAAATTGAATCACTCGTCTCATGCCCTTAGTTTAGCATGTTAGACCTCCGAGGTCTAACATGCTACATATCGTGTTAGACCTCGGAGGTCTAACATGTTCTCTCTTGAGGCAGCAGGAAAACGCGAGTTTGCCGGCAACCTTGCTTTTTTTGTGAAATGTGATAGAGAAAGAGCCAGAACCTTTACCCAATACTCTCGTAAAGACAAGGGGGAAGTATGGCTCGGGCAGCACGAAGAACTCCCTCTGCCGTAAATAAAGAAGCGGCTAAACCACCTTGCACGCACTACTGGATTATAAAACCTGCTCATGGTAAAGAGAGTGAGGGGAAATGCCGGAAGTGCTACGAGGTTCGGAAGTTTAAAAACTCTCTTGGCGTAGATGACTCTTGGTGGCATATTTCCAAAGAGGGGGAATCAATAGTCAAGAGGATTTCCCTGAAGGCCTTCTCGGGTGAAAATCCAGATGATTACTAATAGTCAGGCAGCTTAACAAGCTGGCTTTCTCTTTGTCTTTTTTGTTCGTATAATACAAGAATGCAAACGAGTGTTTCCTGGCACAGCATTCCGGCCCCGGAAGCCGTAAAGATTCTTAGCTCCAATCTTAAGCTTGGGCTAAACGAAAAAGAGGTTATCTTGCGCCAAAGTCAATACGGGCCAAACAAGCTCGCGGAAGAAAAGCTGACGCCCCGCTGGCTCTTGTTTTTGCGCCAGTTCAAAAGCCCCCTGGTATTTATTCTGGTGGTGGCGGGGGCTGTGACTCTGTGGTTCCATAAATACACGGACAGTTCCGTCATCTTTGGAGCTGTTTTGCTGAACACTGCCATAGGATACATTCAGGAAAACAAGGCGACAAAGGCACTTTCCCGGTTAAAGAAAATCCTGCGGCAGAAAGCCCTGGTCGTTCGCGAAGGAAGAAAGCGGGAGGTGCTGCAAGAAAAACTGGTGCCAGGCGACATCATCATGTTCACGGAAGGAAGCAAAGTGCCAGCTGACGCGCGCATTCTTGAATCCTTTGAGCTGCGTATTAACGAGGCCGTGCTCACAGGAGAGTGGCTGGCATCGGCGAAAAAGGAGGCGGCACTGGACAAGAAAACCCCGTTAGCTGACCGAGACAACATGGCATACATGGGAAGCTTTGTGGAAGCGGGAAATGGGAAAGCCGTGGTAGTTGCCATAGGGAAGGAAACGGAACTGGGGAGAATATCCCAGCTTCTCTCTAAAGTTAAAGAGGAGAAAACCCCGTACCAGAAAAAGCTCGGCCGCTTTTCCTGGATCATAGGCTCGGTCATCGCCCTGCTTACCTCTTTCATTTTTGTGGAAGGAGTGCTGATGGGAAAGGAGGTCATAGAGATGTTCACCATTGCCGTGGCCATTGCGGTGGCCGCAATCCCGGAGGGACTCCCTGTGGCAATGACCGTGGTGCTGGCCATTGGCACGCAGCGCATTCTGGCTACAAAGGGTTTAGTGCGGCACCTGACGTCAGCTGAAACCTTGGGGTCAACCTCTGTCATTGCCACGGATAAGACGCTAACCCTAACGGAAGGAAGAATGAAGGTAGAAGAAGTGGTGCCCCTGCAAAGGGGAAAACGAGAGGAGGTCCTGGTTGCCTCTGCCTTGGCCAACGAGGCCTTTATGGAGAATCCCGAGGCCACGCTGGAAAAACCCATAATGAAAGGACGCCCTACGGACAAGGCATTGCTGGAAGCTGCAGCGGAGGCCGGTATCTCAAAAGAAGACATTGAGAAGCATTCACCCTCCCTGTTCCGCATTCCTTTTACTTCAGAACACAAGTACGTGGCCTCCTTTCATAGAGAGGTGGAGGGCATAAAACTCTATGTTTCAGGAGCTCCAGAAAAGATTTTGGGACTCTCCGTGCTTTCTGAGGGCGAGCGGAACCAGGCGGAAAAGCGTTTGGACGAGCTGACGTCCAGCGGCCTAAGGGTTGTGGCGCTCGCTTCAAAGAGCATTCCCAGCCGCAGAAAGCTGTCCCTAAAAAAAGAAGGGCTTAGGAAAGAGGTTTCTTCGCTTATCCTTCTCGGTTTTGTCGCGTTAAAAGACCCTATTCGTAAAGGGGCAAAGGAGGCGGTCAGAATTGCGCGGGAAGCCGGGCTCAAGACCGTTATTGCAACAGGCGACCATCTCTTGACCGCAAAGGCCGTGGCAAAAGAGCTTAACCTGGCAACAAAAAAAGAGAATCTCTTGGAGGGAAAAGACCTGGACGCGCTTTCCGACCGCGAGCTTGATTCGCGGCTTTCTCGCATCACGGTGTTTGCCAGGGTGGAACCCATCCACAAGCTCCGCATCATTGAGGCCTGGCAGAGAAGGGGCCAAGTTATCGCAATGACCGGAGACGGCGTGAATGACGCTCCTGCCTTAAAGAAGGCGGATATTGGGTTGGCCCTGGGTTCAGGGACTGACGTGGCAAGAGAGTCCTCAGACCTCATCTTGCTGCAAGACAACTTTGCCATTATCCCCCGGGCAATCAAAGAAGGAAGGGTCATTATAGACAACATCAGGAAAATCATCACTTATTTGGTATCGGGTTCTTTCACAGAAACTATTCTCATTGGCACAAGCATTCTCTTGGGCCTGCCCCTTCCCATTACGACCGTGCAGATTCTGTGGATAAATCTTGTGGAAGACGGGCTTCCCGGCATGGCCCTGACCACGGAAAAGCCCGAGAAAGACGTGATGGCAAGGCCTCCCCTAAAAAAGAATTCTGCACTCTTAACCCAACAAATGAAGATTATCATTTTTTTCATCAGCATCATCACAGACCTTCTCTTGCTTGGGCTCTTTTTGTGGCTACTACAAACCCCCTACATCTTAAAGCACGTGCAAACCTTTATTTTTGTGGGGCTGGGCATTAATTCTTTGTTTTACGTTTTTTCCGTGCGAAGCTTACGGGAAAACATATGGCACTACAATCCTTTTTCCAATTTCTGGGTCACCGGGTCTGTGGTTCTGGGCTTTGTGCTGCTTGTCGGAGCGGTGTACCTTCCTTTCCTTCAGTTCTTTTTGGGAACCGTTCCCCTATTCTTTTTTGACTGGACAGTGCTCATTGCGCTGGGGCTTTTGAACGTCCTCCTCATTGAGCTGGTGAAGTGGTACTATATCAGGAAACAAGTTGGCCAATGATATTCCATCTTTTGTTAGCCGCTATATCAGCCCTTATCCTCTTTCGCTCCGCCAACTGGCTGGTGCAGGGAATCAGCAAGATTGCCCAGTACCTGCAATGGTCAGAGTTTATCATTGCCTTTTTTGTCATGGCCATAGGGGGAGGCCTGCCCAACCTTTTCATCGGCCTCTCTTCTGTTGCTCACGGCGTTCCGGAACTCTCCTTTGGGGACGTGGTGGGGAACAGCGTGGTAGACCTGACTCTGGTTGCCGCCGTGGGCGTACTGGTGGGCTCTGACCTTTTAGCCGAGGGAAAGCTGGTGCAGACCTCCGCCTTCCTCACTATTTCCATTGCAATTTTGCCCCTCCTGCTCATTTTAGACGGGGTCCTGGGAAGGGGAGACGCCATTGTCCTGGTTATTGTTTTTCTCTTGTATTCTTTGTGGATGTTTACGAAGCGCAGGTACTACCAAAAAACCTTTGACGCAAACTTCAAACCCCCGTTCAGGCGCTTTTCCAGCTTCCTTACGGGACTCCTCCAGATTGCGGGGGGAGGCGCCTTACTCTTTGCATCAGCTGAAGGAATCGTGCGCGCGGCCAACTTCTTTGCGGACGCCTTTTCCCTGTCCATTGCTTTTATAGGGATTCTCGGGCTGGGTTTGGGCACTGCCCTGCCGGAACTTTACTTTGCCATTGCCGCCGCCAGAAGAGGAAAGAGCTGGGTCATTCTGGGAGAGCTCATGGGGTCAGTCATTATTCTGACCACCCTTATCTTGGGCATTGTTGCCTTTCTCCATCCTATTGTGGTTGAGGACTTTTCTCCCTTTGCCTTTGCGCGCTTCTTTATGATTCTTTCAGCCCTGTTCTTCCTGATTTTCGTGCGCACGGGAAGAAAGATAACCAGAAAGGAAGCCCTTGTCCTGATTGCCCTGTACTTGGCCTTTGTGGCGGTGGAACTCTTTACTAAAATCTGGTGCGATCCGGACGTTTCCTCCTTTTGCTTGAAAGAGGCCTTTCCTGTGCTAGAGTAAAGGCATGGATACGCTTTTACTTCTCTTTATTATTGCGGCCCTGGTCGCTGTTATCGCGTTTCTGCTTTGGCAGGGAAAAAAACAAGAAGACAGCGCAAGCTCCCTCATGCTCCAAAACCAGATTGTAGAGCTTAATCGCACACTGGACGCAAAGCTCGGGGAATCCAGCAAAGCAATCCGTGAGCAGTTCGGCGAGTCGGCAAAAATCATCCGGGAAATCACGCAGGAATTAGTAAAAGTAGGAGAAGGACAGAAACAGGTAATGGGGGTCACAGACCAGCTAAAGAATCTGCAGGATATCTTGAAAAACCCAAAACAGAGGGGGGTTCTCGGCGAATACTACCTGGAAACCGTGTTAAAGAACGTCCTGCCTCCGGGAGCTTACCAGATGCAGTATGCGTTTAAGGACGGCAGCATTGTAGACGCTGTTGTGGTTACCAAAGAAGGCATCATCCCGGTTGACTCCAAGTTCTCTTTGGAGAATTACAACCGCATTTTGGAGGCACAAACGCAGGCCGAACGGGAGCGCTATGAAACTGCCTTCACCAGTGATTTAAAAACAAGAGTGGATGAGACCGCAAAGTACATCAAACCCGAAGAAGGCACCTTGGGCTTTGCCTTTATGTTCATACCCTCTGAAGCTGTGTACTACGACCTTCTCATCAACAAGATAGGGGCCGTAAAAGTAAACACGGTCAACTTAATTGAATATGCCGCTGGTCAAAAAAAGGTGATGGTGGTATCTCCCACCACGTTCCTGGCGTATCTGCAGACCGTGTTGCAGGGATTAAAAGCCCTGCAGATTGAGGAAACCGCAAAGAAGATAGGGGAGCGGGTACAGGCCTTAGGCAGGCATATCGGGAGTTATGAAGCATATATGAAAAAGCTGGGCTCGCATTTGGGGACCGCTCTAAACACTTACAACATTGCCTACAAGGAGCTAGCCAAAATAGACAAAGATGTTTTACGCATTACCGGGTCTTCCAACAATATGGAACCCATGCAGTTAGACCGCCCCCAAACCGACGAGGAGGAATAGCTCCTTGGTTTTGGGGAATTGTACAGGGTCCGTACCTTAACGCCTCCATATTCACATACGTTTTAACGTTTTAACATTGCGGTCGCTTTCTTAATACGTATCCACTTTTAGGCCCACCAAACAACTCTTTACCTCCACACTTGGTGTGGGGGTTTACTTTTTCCACTCCATCTGGTATCGTATTTGGCATATGGCAGAAATCGCTGTTATTCGCACTGGAGGCAAGCAATACATAGTGTCGCCTGGACAACGAATCAAGGTAGAAAAGCTCCCCATAAAAGAAGGCGGGGAAGTTGTATTTGATGAGGTTTTGCTCGTGGATGACGCAAAGAAGGTGGAAATCGGCACGCCCAAGGTAGCCGGGGTCAAGGTGCAGGGAAAAGTATTAAAGCAGGGAAAGGCAAAGAAGGTAATCGTCTTTAAGTTCAAAGCCAAAAAGCGAGAGAAAAAGAAGAGGGGACACCGACAGCCCTACAGCGAAATAGAGATTCTCAAGATTGAAAGGAAATAAAAGGAGGGCACCCGCAAGGGATGCCCTCTTTCTGTCTGTTAGAACAGCTTGATCCACCTCTTGCCCTTTGCATCCAGGTACATGGCAAGAAGATAAAGGCCTCCTCCTAGAAGCCCGACAAGCGCCTGGAGCCAAGTCAGCTTTCCCGTGACAAGAAAGTAAAACGCAAGGAACGCCGCGGCAAGCTGGAGGTAGAAATACCAGAGGAACAACCTTCCCGCAAAAGAAACCTTTTTTGCTTTAGGAAAGGCCCAGTCAGGTTTGTGGGACGGGACCAGCCATATTTCCCAGTAGAAAAAGGCCGTGATGATTCCTGAAAGAGCGATGCATGCTGCAAGCGCCCACCAGGAAGGAAAAGGACCCTGCGCAAGTTCGTTTCCAACAGCCAGGTCTATAAAAGACAGGGCAATTATGTCTCCCCAGCTGGTACTGTGGTAATCCTGCATGTACAGGAATCCTTCTCTTGGTTTGAGGGGATTGTGTTTCTTGCGGGGGGCAATTCTTTCCTTGCCTGCTTCCCAATTCTGCAAAAAGAACATGGAAAGCCACAAGGCAAGGTTCAGGACAACTGCTGCGATAGCGCCCACTTGGTTTCTCCTTTTCGGCTTATGAAAGCCGAGCTAGAATGGGATTGAGCTAAAACAAATAATACCACTTTTATGGTATTTGTCAAAAAGTTTGGCAATCTTTGAAAATTGCGGTTTCTATGTAGATTAACGTATTAAGAAAGCGATAGCATTATTAATACGTTAGAATTATCTCAAAGGAACTTCTCTCAAGAAAACAAAAGGATCCTGTCGCAGTGTGAATACCGCAAAGTCAAGCAGTAAAAACTATCTTCTATTCTCAAGTGATTGCCGGAGTGTCTCTGGGTCAGCATATTCCAGTTCTCCTCCAATGGGAAGGCCTCGTCCTAGCCGGGTGAGTTTTGCGTCTTTGGATTTTAACGTGCGCTCTAAATACAGGGCAGTGGCCTCACCTTCCGGGGTGGGGTTGGTTGCAATGATAATTTCTTTAAGGGAGGAACGTTGTATCCTTTCCTGGAGCTCCTTTGTCCTCAAGGTGTCCCGCTGCTCTTTCCGCAAAGGGTCTACTGCACCTCCCAGTATGAAGTAGAGGCCCTTATATTCCTTGGTTCCTTCCAGGGCCTCAAGGTCGCTTTCCTTTTCCACGACGCAGAGAATACTCTGGTCTCTTGTCTTGTTTTGACAAACGGTGCAGGTGTCTCCTATTTTTCCGCTTGCGTCAAAGGGGGCAAAGCATAGTTTGCACAAGGCAACCTGGTTTCTTAGTTCTGCTATGGCTTCCACAAGCTCCTTCACCTTGTTCTTTGGGGCCTTGAGTATATGAAATACAAAGCGGGCTGAGGTTCTCTGCCCAACCGTGGGAAACTGGGAAAACAGCTGGATGAGCCGCTGAATCTGCTTTGGATACACGTTTAAAGGCTGATTTCTTCTGCTGGCTCTTGGTACTCAAGATCTTCTTTGGCAAGATCGGTAAAGCTGACAGTCCGTTCGTTGAAGTACAATTTCACGGAACCAACCGGGCCGTTGCGGTGCTTTGCTATAATAATCTCGGCTATCCCTTGGTTGGTGGGGTCTGCCCGGTACCTGTCTTCCCGGTAGATGAACAGGACGACGTCTGCATCCTGTTCAATGCTTCCGCTCTGGCGCAAATCAGAAAGGCGGGGGCGCTGGGGAGTTCTTTGCTCCACTGCCCGTGAAAGTTGGGAGAGCGCAAGGACCGGGGTATTGAGCTCCCGGGCAAGGTTCTTTAAAGAGCGCGAGATTTCTGTCATCTGCTGTACCTCGTTTGCTTGAGGATTTCTTGGCTCAATTAACTGCAGATAGTCAATAATCAAAAGCCCTAAGCCCTGGTTTGCCTGCAGACGCCTTGCCATAGCCCGCATCCTTAAAATATTCTGCAGAGAGCTGTCTTCAACATACAAAGGGGCTTCAGACAGAATGCCCATTGCTTCCTGGATTCGCGTAAAGTCGTTATCCTCCCCTTGAGAAGAAAGTCTTCCGGTTCTTAGCTTCCAAAGGTCAACCCCGGCTTGCGAGGCAATGAGCCGGTCAATGACCTGGTCTTTTGACATTTCCAAGCTAAAAAGCCCTACGGGAACGCCGTGCTGAATGGCAACGCGGCGCGCAATATCCGTTGCCAAAGCTGACTTTCCCAAGCTGGGCCTTGCTGCCAGGATAACCAGGTCTGAGTTCTGGAGCCCGGATAATATGTTGTCTAAATCCGCAAATCCCGTGGGAATGCCTCGGGTGCCCTTTTCATGCTTTGAGAGCATGTCTATTCTCTCAAAGGCCTCCTCCAAACTGTCTTTCACTTTGGTGAAGTTTGCAGAAAGGGACTTTTGCGCTATGGCAAAGATTGAGGATTCCGCCCTATCTAAAAGAATGTCCGTGTCTTCTGCCTCGCTGTACCCCATGTCTCCGATTTCCTGCGATACTGAAATGAGGTCGCGTAGGATTCTCTTTTTCTGCACGATTTTTGCGTACGCCATAACGTGCAAGGCCGTGGGAACCGAGTTTATCAACTCTGTCAGATAGGCATTTCCTCCGATTTCTTCCAGCTGCCCCTTCTCTTTGAGGCGCGAGGCAACAGACAAAAGGTCAATTGGCTCTCCCTTTTCAAAGAGCTCCTGCATTGCCTGGTAAATATACCGGTGGGCCTTCTTGTAGAAATCCCTGGTTTCCAAGAAATCGCCAACCTTCAAAAAGGCGTCTTTGTCAAGCATCAAGCTTCCCAAAAGGGAAACCTCTGCCTCAATGTTTTGAGGGGGGAGTTTGTCTGGAGTAGGGGATTTTTCCTCTGCCATGGTATTGGTATGGTAGCTCGTCAAGACATTTTCTTCAACCTAGGACCTTGGGAGGTGTCGTCAATGCGCCAGCCCTGCCGCAAGAGCTTTGTTCGAATCTCGTCTGCCTTTTGCCATGCTTTTGCCTTTCTATGCCGTTCCCTGGCTTGCGCAAGCTTGAGAACGGCAGGGGGAATCACAGCTTTTTTCTCTTTGGAGAAGATAAAGCCAAATATCTTGTCTGCCTCCATCAGAAACGCAAGGATTGCTGTGGTTCCTCTGCCTCCCAGTTTGTCTTTGGTCAGGAGCCCGTTTCCCTTGCTCACGGCCTCAAATAACACAGAAATTGCCTTGGGAGTATTAAAGTCGTTTTCCAGCGCGTTCTGAAATTCCGTTTTGAATTTTGAAATTTGGAGTTTTGAATCTGTTTCGGATTTCTTATTTTGAATTTTGGATTTTAGACGATCAATAAACTCATCAATCCTTTCCAACTCCCGTTCCGTTTGCAAGAGCAGGTTTTCTGAATAATCGATGGAGGAACGGTAACGGGTCTTAAGCACCAAAAGGCGCAGGACCCTGGCAGAATGCTCTTTCAAGAAGTCCTGGATGGTCACAAAGTTGCCCAGGGACTTTGCCATCTTCTCGCCCTTTACGGTCAAAAACCCTGTGTGCAGCCAGTGTTTTGCCATGGGTTTTTTGCCGGATATTGCTTCCATCTGCGCTATCTCTGCCTCGTGGTGAGGAAAGATAAGGTCTTGTGCCCCCCCGTGCATTTCATACTGAACCCCAAAGCGCTTTTCTGCAATGGCGGTATCCTCAATATGCCAGCCTGGCCTACCAAAACCCCAAGGACTAGGCCAAGTAGGGTCTGACCCTACTTTTGCAAACTTCCACAAGGCAAAGTCGCCTTTATTCAGTTTTTTTGAGGACTCGTCAATGCGCGATACGGCATCTTCTGCCTGTAGGGACGTTCTGCGAGAAAGCTTGCCATAGTTCTTAAATCTTAAGATGTCGTAATATATCCCTTCGCCTTTAACCTCGTAGGCGTACCCTTTTTTGAGCAGACGCTGAACCTGGGAGATAATTTCTGGAATGTGCTCTGTGGCCCTGGCATATTCACTTACACTCTCAACCCCCAGGGCCTTCATATCTTTCAGGTACTCTTTCTCAAACATTCTTGCCAGGGACCTGGGCTGAAGCTTTTTTTCTCTTGCCCGCTTGATAATTTTGTCGTCAATGTCGGTAATGTTCTGCAGGTAATACACCGGGTGCCCCTGAGACCTCAAAAAACGCACAAAGGCGTCAAAGACAACATAGGTTCTGGCGTGGCCCAGGTGGGAAAAATCGTACACGGTGGGGCCACATACAAACAGATTCAGCTTCTTTCCGGGCCTTGCTTTCAGAACTTCCTTCTTGCCAGAAAGGGTGTTGTAGAGCTTTTGCATGATGGAAGTATTGTACCACAAACGTTCACCCTGGAAAAACGCTCCATTTTATGCTAGAATCAACACGATGGCGAACCTGGTACTGTACAGAAAATATAGACCTCAAACCTTCTCTGAAGTGGTGGGTCAGGAACACATAGTTCAGACGCTTAAAAACGCAGTCAGGGGAAACCTCATCGCCCACGCCTATCTTTTTTCGGGTCCCAGGGGCTCTGGCAAGACCAGCTTGGCAAGAATCCTGGCCAAAGCCGTAAACTGCAAAAATCCCAAGGCAGGGGAACCTGACAATGCGTGCGAGTACTGCCAAGAGATTAACCAAGGCAGGGCACTGGACTTATTAGAGATTGACGCTGCTTCCAATCGGGGGATTGACGAGGTGCGGGATTTAAAAGAAGGCATTCGCTTTGCTCCTGCGCGCCTGAAATACAAGGTCTTTGTCGTAGACGAGGCGCACCAGCTTACCAAGGAGGCCGCAAACGCCCTGTTAAAGACCCTGGAAGAACCCCCTGCGCACGCCATCTTCGTCCTGGCTACCACCGAAGTGCACCGCATGACAGACACCATTGTTTCAAGATGCCAGCGCTTTGACTTTAGGAAACTGCGGGTTGCAGAGATTGTTTCGCGCTTGGAGGAAATCGCGAAAAAAGAAGGGGCAGCAATTGACAAGATGGCTCTCCAGATTATTGCGGGGCGCGCCAGCGGTTCTTTGAGAGACGCAGAATCGCTTCTTGACCGAATCCTTACGTTCCACGCAAAAGACAGGGTGGCATCAGAAACAGTGCAAGAGCTCCTTGGCATAGTAGATGTCTCCATTCTCTCTGAGTTTGCGGACCTGCTGTTTGCAAAGAAGGCGGCCCAGGCGGTGGAGTTTTTAAACAAGAAACTGCAAGAAGGCATGGACCCCCAGGAGTTCTCAAAGAACCTGGTGGAGTATCTGCGAAGTATCCTTATTCTCAAACTCAATCCAGAACTTCAAGAGGCCCTTGCGCCAAGCTTTACTACAGAACAGCAAGAAAAGATGGGGAAGCTGGCAAGGGCAGCGGAAGGAAAGTTCTTAACCAATGTCTTGCGTCATTTTATGGAGGCAGAGCGGGATATGCGGTATGCTGACATTGTTCAGCTTCCCCTGGAGCTTGCGATCGTAGAAAGCACATCGAAAGAATAGTGACATTGCGGGGTCGTCTAATGGTAGGACATCGCCCTTTGGAGGCGAGTATCATGGTTCGAATCCATGCCCCGCAGCCGCGTAAAGAAAATTGCTCTGCAATTTTCCACGCAGCAAGCCCAAAATTTATTGAGGGCGCGCCGCGTTAAAGCAAAGCTTTACTTACGCGAGCCACGTGATGAGCGAGTATTAACGAGCAAATTTTACGTGGCTACGTTATGTATTACGTTTATCTATTAGAGAACCAAAGTGACAAAAGTTGGTACATCGGTTTTTCTTCGGACTTGAAGCAGCGCATCAAAGAACATCAAGAAGGCAAAGGAGGAAGAACAACAAGCTTGAAGAAGTACTGGAAACTTATTTACTACGAAGGTTATCTGATGAAAGATGATGCGATTGGTAGAGAGAAATTTCTCAAGAGTGGTTCCGGTCGAATATATCTCAAAAAACAATTGCGAAACTATCTGAATAACCCTCGGTTCTAGACCGAGGTACACAGCTAAGTTTGGAAGTATAACAAATCCTGTGCATAAATCATTTTCTTCAGCTGGTCGTTGCTTTGGCACGCCTTCGGTAATGGAGCACGTCAGCATTCCAAAATTTGACCCTAAAAATCCACTTCACCAAAAACTCGCCGAAGTATCCAAGAAATGCCACCAACTCAAAACCAAAGGCAAAGAAAAAGAAATAGAAAAATTAGAACAAGAAAACAACGAGTTAGTGAAGAAACTATTTAACATCAAATAGCATGGAAGTTAATGAACTATTAACAATGGCGAGACAGTTACTTAAAGAACGAATAGATTCGCTCCAGAGCGATGTGCGCTATTGTATTTTACGAAACGAGAAGACACCTGATTGGCCAGCACCATTTCCTGCGCTTCTCTATTGTTTTGCAACTATCGACCTGCTTGGTTCTCTTTACGGTGGGGACGCAAAAAGTTCTACAGGCATTTCCGAAAGATCACAAAATTATATGACTGATATAATGAAATATCCAAAAGAGAAAGCCGAGCTTTTACAGAAAGTTTTTAGGCACAAGATTGTACACCTTGCGCAACCAAAACCCATTACAAAAATGAATGGCAAAAAATATTTGTGGGAATACCACCATAATAATCGTGGTATCCATTTATTCATTGACACTACAGGACAAAAAGAAGAATTTTGGTTTTGCATTAGTATTTGGTCGTTAGTTGAGGATATAGTAGATTCTGTATTTAAGCCGAGTGGTTATTTACATCGATTAGAAAAAGAACAAAGTCTCCAACAAAATTTTGAAAAAGCATATCAGGAAATATTTGAGCAATAGAATGTTAGACCTCCGAGGTCTAACACGTAATATACTAAGTATACTAAGTGTTTAACATATACTAAGTATACTAAGTGTTTAACATATAAAAGATTGACAAGGTGATTGAGGGAGGGGCAGTGTACAGATAGATCCTTGACAACCTCATAATCAAGGAAATCTGAAGGGAAGGAGG
>Ga0209542_10014487_pt1 | contig 13419 bp, 12 predicted proteins | sample RifCSPhighO2_01_FD_184028 | JGI IMG/M metagenome (GOLD analysis project Ga0209542, IMG submission 184028) | Soil microbial communities from Rifle, Colorado - Rifle CSP2_plank highO2_0.1 (SPAdes) (version 2) | ecosystem: Environmental > Terrestrial > Deep subsurface > Rock core/Sediment ... | reverse complement strand
AGGACGCCCAGCGCCACCACGAACGCGCCGACGTAATAAAGCATATCCGTCATGTCACCCCCTGTCCCACGCGCGATTCCCGGCCGGAAATGAAACGGCTGGCGGTTTCGCGGGCGCGCACGTCGTCCGCGAGTACCGCGCCCAGCTGGGTATCCTGGCTCGCCGGCAGGAGTGAAAGCGTATGTTCGATCACGCGCGGAATATCGGTAAATCCGATACGCCGGTCGAGAAACGCCTGCACCGCCACTTCGTTGGCCGCATTCAGAATCACCGGCATGGTTCCGCCGGCGCGCGCGGCGTCATAGGCCAGTTGCAGGCATGGGAAACGCTTGAGGTCGGGAGACTCGAAGTCCAGACGCGCAAGCTCAAAGAGGTTGAGGTTTTTTACACCGGATTCGATGCGCTCCGGCCAGGCCAGCGCATGCGCGATAGGTGTGCGCATGTCCGGGTTGCCGAGTTGCGCCAGCACCGAGCCATCCACGTACTCGACCAGCGAATGAACCACGCTTTGCGGATGAATCACGATCTCGACCCGGTCGGGTGTCATGCCGAAAAGCCAGCACGCCTCGATCAGTTCCAGGCCCTTGTTCATCAGCGTGGCCGAATCCACGGAAATCTTGCGCCCCATGACCCAGTTCGGATGCGCGCAAGCCTGTTCCGGCGTGACGGAAACCAGCGCTTCCGCCGACGCGGTGCGGAAAGGTCCGCCGGAACAGGTGAGAAAAATGCGCCGCACGCCCTCGGGTGCGTCACCGGTGCGGTATCCGGCCGGCATGCACTGGAAAATGGCGTTGTGTTCGCTGTCCACCGGCAGCAGCTCCGCGCCGCTGGCATGCGCCTCTTCAATAAAGATGCGGCCGGACATCACCAACGGTTCCTTGTTCGCGAGCAACACCCGCTTTCCCGCTCGTACCGCCGCCAGTGTCGGCAACAATCCGGCGGCACCGACAATCGCCGCCACCACGATGTGCGCGCGCGGATGCGTGGCCACGGTATTCAACCCTTCCGTTCCCGACAATACCTTCACCGCGAGCCCGGCCCGCTGGATTTTATCCTTGAGGCGGGTGGCGGCGCGGGTATCGAGCATGACGGCCTTCTGCGGAAGAAACCGCCGGCACTGCTCGAAAAGACGTTCTACCTGCGTGTTCGCCGTCAGCGCCAGGATACGGAAGCGTCCGGGATGCCGCGTAAGCACATCGAGCGTGTTGACGCCGATGGAGCCGGTGGATCCCAAAATCGTCACGCCGCGCATGCCCCGGTCCGCCCGTTCATCAAGGGATTTTTTTGTGTCGCTGATCATGTTTGACATCCTCGCCGTCCTAAAGGACGTCGATTCCTACGGCGTTCAGACTGCATGGGCCTGACTCGCTTCGGCGGGTTCCTGCTTCATAGAGCGGCCTGACAGCACCGACTCTCCACAGGCTAACAAGCGATGTCCTCGCTCTAACACATTGATCGCGCCGACGTGATCGGCGTTGTTTTCATAGCCACATTCGACACACACAAACTGCGCTTGTGTCTGGCGATTCGCTTTCGACACATGTCCGCAGGCCGGACACATTCGGCTGGTGTTTTCTGGTGGCACGGCGATGAGGTACCCACCGCGCCAATGCAGCTTGTAATCGAGTTGCCGCCTGAATTCGCCCCATCCCTGATCGAGGATGGATTTGTTCAGGCCTGACTTTTGCTGCACTTGCTTACCGTGCTGCTCGGCATTGCCCTTCGCGGACTTGGACATTTTCCGAATCTGCAAATCTTCGATACACACAATCGCGTGGTTTTGGCTGATCGTCGTTGAAGCTTTATGCAGAAAGTCTTTGCGGGCATTGCCGATGTCGATGTGAACCCGAGTGACTCTGGCTTTCGCCTTTTTCCAGTTGTTGCTGAACTTCACTTTACGCGCCATTCGACGCTGGTATTTCGCCAGCCGTTGCTGGTGGCGCTTGAAACTGTGCAGCGGGTCGAGGTGGCGGCCATCCGAGAGTGTGGCAAAGCGCACGACCCCCATGTCAATGCCAACGATGCCGCCAGTGGGTAGCGGCGGTTCAACCCCTCTGCGAGTCTGGATGCTGACAAACCACTTGCCGCCTGACTGGCTCACCGTCACATTGCGCACTTCGCCCAGCACATCCCTGCTATGGCGATAGCGCAGCCAGCCAAGCTTAGGCAGGAAGAGGCGGGAGTTGGCCTGATCGAGCTTGATCTGCTTCGGGTCGGGATAACGGAAGCTGTCGCCGATGCCTTTCTTCTTGAAGCGCGGGAAATCGGCACGCTTGGCGAAGAAATTCTTGTAGGCTTTTTCTAAATTTTTGAGGGCATGTTGCAACGGGTGGACGGGCGCATCTTTCAGCCACGGAGTCTCACCACCATTGCGCCATGCGGTCAGGTGTTTAGCCATCGCTACATAGCCAATGAATTTGCCGCCGGCTTCATGGTTCTCCTTCTGTATCGCCAGCGCCTTGTTGAACACGAACCGGCACGAGCCAGCGAAGCGGCGCATATCGCGCCGCTGCTGGCCATTGGGCATGAGTTCGTATTTGAAGGCTTGGAAGCGTTCCATCTTTTTAAGTATACCGACTCGCGTCATTCGCCAATACAGGGAACAGCAGACACCCGATTAGCAACCAGGGACGCCCGCGGCGTCCGCGCTATCCTTCCCCACCATGAAGGGTGAGATTTGACGCGCAATCCGATCAAGACTTCAACAAAATCATTCCGCCCAATACAAACACCGGCGCGGCGGCGCTCAGGGCGTCAATGCGGTCCAGCATGCCCCCATGCCCTGGCAGCAGTGACCCGCTGTCCTTGACTCCGGCGACGCGCTTGAGTTTGCTTTCCGTCAGATCGCCCACCACTGAAAACAACACTGCTATCACGGCCAGCCCGATCCATCTTGCAAGCTGCTCCGAGTCGAATTTCCATAGCATTGTCCCACAAAGCCAGGCCAGCAGCACGGCGCCCATGACCCCGCCGGCGACACCTTCCACCGTTTTCCCGGGGCTGATGTGCGGTGCCAATTTGGTTTTACCCAACCATGAGCCGGTGAAATAGGCCGCCGTGTCGGCCATCCAGACCAGCGCAAACAGAAACAACAAGGCGCGCGGCCGTTCCACATCCACCGCCATCAAATAAACCGACGCGACCCAGAGAGGAACGAGCACCAGGAAACCACCGACCATTCGACCGGCAAATGTCGCGAACATTCCTTTACGGGCATCCCGGCGACTGATGAGTTCGACCAGTGCCCACAGCCACCACAGGGCAGCGGCGGCGAAAAAGGAGACGATCAAGGTTATCCGCAACAGAACACCGTACAGACCCGCCGCACCGAGCAGCAGGATAAAAAAAACATAAGTCGCCTTGGACAGATATCGCTGCAATCCGGACAATCCCGCCCATTCCCAGGCGGCCATCGCGATAATGATCCCGAACAAGACGGATATCCACGATAGCGGCAGATAAAACAGCGCGGCGACCAGGAGCGGGACGAGGACAGCAACCGTCAGGATCCGCTGTTTAAGCATGGCGCGCGGTTTCGATCTGCTCGCCTGTCAGACCGAAACGGCGCTGGCGCCCGGCATAGGAGGCAAGCGCCTGCTCGAATTGCGCGCGATCGAAATCCGGCCACAGGACCGGGGTGAAATACATCTCGGTGTAGGCCAACTGCCACAGCAGGAAATTGCTGATACGCTGCTCGCCGCCGGTGCGGATGAACAGGTCCGGTTCGGGAACGCCGGCCAGGCTGAGAAAAGGTTCGAGACTTTTTTCCGTAATCGTGTCCGGGTCAACCTCGCCGCGGACGGCACGGCGGGCAAGTTCGGCGCAGGCCTGCGCGATGTCCCAGCGCCCGCCATAATTGGCGGCGATCGTCAGCGTCAGCGCCGTGTTCTTCTGTGTCAGCGTTTCGGACTGCCGGATGCGCGTGGTGATCTTCTCGCCGAAGCGTTCGGTATCGCCAATGACACGGAAGCGGACATTATTCTTGTGCAGCTTCCGGATTTCGTTGTCGAGCGCGCTCAGAAAGAGTTCCTTGAGCAACTGGACTTCCTGCACCGGGCGGCGCCAGTTCTCGCTGCTGAAGGCGAACAGGGTAAGGTACTTCACGCCCTTCTCGGCGCACGCCGTCACCATGTCGCGCACGCGCTCGACCCCTTTGCGGTGACCGGCGACGCGCGGCAATCCGCGACTCTTGGCCCAACGGCCGTTGCCGTCCATGATCACGGCCACGTGCACCGGAATGGCGGACTGCTCCGCCAGAACCGCTGCCGTATCGGAACTACCGCTTTTATCCATTAGTGAAATAGTCTGTCATCGCCATGATTGAAAAAATTCACAGGATTTACAGGATTGTTCAGGATTAACAGGATAAATTCTGAAAATTTTTAATCCTGTAAATCCTGTGAAATCCTGTTAATCCTGTCTATTGTCTTTCCCCGCGCGTTCCGCGTTTTTGCGGCAAAAAATCATACCTGCATGACGTCCTTTTCCTTGGCGGCGACGAGCTTGTCCACCTCGGTGATGAAACGGTCGGTGAATTTTTGCACCGTCTCTTCCGCGCGTTTGTCGTCGTCCTCCGTGATCAGTTTCTTTTTCAGCGCATCCTTCAGATGCTGGTTGGCGTCACGGCGGACGTTGCGGATCGCCACCTTGGCGTTCTCGCCCTCGGCGCGCACGTGCTTGGAAAGCTCCTTGCGCCGTTCCTCGGTGAGCGACGGCAACGGCACACGGATCACGCCGCCGGCCGACATCGGATTGAGCCCCAGATCGGATTCGCGGATCGCCTTTTCGATGGCCGCCGCCTGGCTCTTGTCGAATGGCGTCACCGTGAGGGTGCGCGCGTCCGACGCCGAAACGTTGGCAACCTGGTTGAGCGGCGCCTTGTTCCCGTAGTAATCGATGCGCACGGTTTCGAGCAACCCCGGGTGCGCCCGGCCGGTGCGAATCTTGCCCAGATCGTTCTTGAGCGTGTCCACCGACTTCGCCATCCGCGTTTCCGCGTCCTTCTTGATCTTGTCCACCGACTCCGCCATGGCTAGCCTCCTTTCCATCCTCAGGTTCGTAAACGCGGCATCCCTGCCGCACTGCTCACGAGTGTGCCGACATTTTCCCCCAGGCAGACCCGCAGCAGGTTCCCGGGCTTGTGTATGCTGAACACGCGTACCGACAGGTTCTGGTCGCGACACATCACGATGGAAGCGGCGTCCATCACGCCCAGCCGCTTCGCCAGCACCTCGTCGTAACTGATCGTCTCATAACGCCTGGCGTCGGCGTGTTTCACCGGATCGCGGTCATAGACACCATCGACTTTCGTCGCTTTGAGCACCACGTCCGCGCCGATTTCGGCCCCGCGCAAGGTCGCCGCGGTGTCGGTGGTGAAAAACGGATTGCCGGTGCCGGCGGCGAAGATGACGACGCGCCCCTGCTCGAGATGCCGGATCGCACGCCGACGGACGTAGGGCTCAACGACCTGATCGACGCGCAGCGCCGATTGCACACGCACCGGCACGCCCTGTTTCTCCAGGGCGTCCTGCAGCGCGAGCGAGTTCATGACGGTGGCGAGCATGCCCATGTAATCGGCGGAGGCCCGGTCCATGCCCTGGGCGGACGGCGCGATGCCGCGAAAGATGTTGCCGCCTCCGATCACGATGGCGAGTTGCACACCGATGGCGGCCACCGCTTTGATCTCGGCGGCAATGCGCGCGAGCACATCACGGTTGATGCCATAGGCATCGGCACCCATCAGCGCCTCGCCGGAAAGCTTGAGCAACACGCGGCGGTAGGCGGGAACCCCGGATGCGTTCATTTAACGCTCAACTCCCTTACAAAAAGAATAAAAAATCTGACAGGATTTACAGGATTAAAAACAGGATAAACAGGATTTCTTGCCTCTAAAAAATCTTTAATCCTGTCAATCCTGAAAAATCCTGTTAATCCTGTCCAATTCATTTTGTTACAGGCTCTTTTAGATGTTCTTCACCGTCGCCATCACTTCGGCGGCGAAGTCACCCGATTTCTTCTCCATCCCTTCGCCGACTTCGTAGCGGCTGAAACGGATGACGCTGGCGCCTTTCGACTTGAGCAGCTTTTCGACGGTCGTGTCCGGGTCCTTCACGAAAGCTTGTCCCAGCAAGGTGATCTCGCTGAGATACTTGTTCACCCGGCCCATGACCATCTTTTCGATGATCTCGGGCGGCTTGCCGCTGGTCTTCGCCTGTTCGGCAAAGATTTCCTTTTCCTTGGCGATCGCCGCGGCCGGCACCTGGTCTTTGGAGACGCACTCAGGGCGGCTCGCCGCAATGTGCATGGCGATATCCTTGGCGAGGCTTTCATCGCCGCCTTCCACTTCCACCAGCACGCCGATCTTGCGGCCGTGGATATAGCTGCCGAGATGGCCCTTGGTCGCGGTCATGCGTTCGAAGCGGCGAATGTTGATGTTCTCGCCGAGTTTCATCACCAGGCCTTCGCGCGATTGACCGACGGTCTGCGCGGCGCCGTCCGTGAACGGCAACTGGTACAGCGCATCGACATTGGCGGGCTGCTTGCCGGCCACGCGGGCGGCGGCCGCGGTGGCGAACGCCGCGAAATCATCGCCCTTGGCGACAAAATCGGTCTCGCAGTTGACCTCGACCATGGCGGCCGTCTTGCGGTCCGGAGTCACGTAAATACCGACCGAACCCTCGGCCGCGATGCGACCGGATTTCTTCTCCACCTTGGCGCCGGCACGCTTGCGCAGCAAATCGGTGGCGGCTTCCATATCGCCATTGGTTTCGGCCAGCGCCGCCTTGCATTCCATCATGCCGAGCCCGGTGCGCTCGCGCAGTTCTTTCACTTGTTGTGCGGAAATGCTCATCTGTATCCCCAAGAAATCATAATATTTTGGGACCGCGGATGAACGCAGATTGATACAGCAGATGAACGCGGATAGATATAATAAATCTGCGTTAATCTATTTAAACATCTGCGTTTATCTGCGTTCTCCTAATTCATAAAATCAAGGGGGCGATGCCCCCTTGATGTTCTCGCTTCTATTCGCCGCCGCCCTGGTCGGACGCCTCTTTCTTCCCTGGCTCACCGCTCTTCGGCTTGGCGTGGACCGTGCGCTTGGGCTTGTCGGCCGGCTTCGCGGCGTCTGCGATCACGACAGCCGCTTCGGGGTCGGCGGTCGCTTCATCGTGCACCGCCATTGGCTTCTTCTTGGCGATCACCTTGATCTTCGCGGGCTCTTCCCTGACCTCGATGAACTCGTCATCGCCCGAAACGATCGTCGCCTGACGTTGTTCCTGCCCGGCGAGGATGGCGTCCGCCGCCGCATGCGCGTAGAGCTGGATCGCGCGGATGGCGTCGTCATTGCCCGGAATGACGTAGTCCACGCCATCGGGCTTGCAATTGGAATCCACCACGCCGACGACCGGAATGTTCAGCTTGTTGGCTTCGGATACCGCGATATATTCGTGGCCGACGTCGATGACAAAAATCGCATCCGGCAGGCCGGACATCTCCTTGATGCCGCCGAGGCTCTTCTCGAGCTTGACGCGCTCGCGGTCGAGCGTCAGCAGTTCCTTCTTGGAAAGCTTCTGCCTGCTCGTCTCATCCGCCAGAACCGACTCGAGCATCTTCAGCCGCTCGATCGATTTTTTGACCGTGCGGTAATTGGTCAGCATCCCGCCCAACCAGCGGTGATTCACATACGGACTGCCGCAACGCGCGGCGGCCTCGCTGACGATATCCGTCGCCTGACGCTTGGTGCCGACGAACAGGACTGTGCCGCCGTTGGCGATAAGCTTGGTCAGGTAACCCATCGCCTCGTTGAACAGCGGCAGGGTTTTTTCCAGATTGATGATGTGGATACGGTTGCGCTCACCGAAAATATAGGGGCGCATCTTGGGGTGCCAGTACCGCGTCTGGTGGCCGAAATGCACGCCGGCCTCCAGCATCTGGCGCATGGATATATTGCTCATGATTTCTCCTTCGGGTTTTTCCGCCGCGGACCCCATGTATCAATCCAGTCACTGTTAAAGTGGCCGGACACCCGGATGCATGTGTCGGTGCCGCGTGTGGGTTTAAGTTGAACTGCGGGCGGCTTTATACCATAGCGCGGGGATAACGACAATGTTTTCATGGGTTTGGACAAAAAAACATGTGTGAAAGGGCTTTTTAAAATGACTCTATTCCCGGACAATACGGCGGAAGCCATCATCCCAGCCATGCCCGTCACCATCAAAACCCCCGAGGAAGTCGAAAAGATGCGTATCGCCGGCCGGCTGGCCGCCGAGGTGCTGCGCATGATCCGGCCACACGTCCAACCGGGCATCACCACCGGCGAACTCGACCGGATCTGCCACGATTACATCGTCAACGTGCAGCAGGCCGTTCCGGCGCCGCTCAACTACAAGGGCTTCCCGCGCTCCATCTGCACCTCGGTGAACCATCAGGTATGTCACGGCATTCCGGGCGACAAGAAGCTCAAAAAGGGCGACATCGTCAACATCGACATCACCGTCATCAAGGACGGCTTTCACGGCGACACCAGCAAAATGTTTTATATCGGCGAACCGTCGATACAGGCGAAACGGCTGGTGCAGATCACGCACGAATGCATGCTCAAGGGCATAGCCATGGTTCGGCCGGGAACGCGGCTGGGCGACATCGGCCACGCCATCCAGCAACACGCCGAGGCACACGGCTTTTCGGTGGTGCGCGAATACTGCGGCCACGGGATCGGACGCGAATTCCACGAAGACCCGCAGGTGCTGCACTACGGTCAGCCGGGAACCGGGATGGTGCTTGCGCCCGGCATGACCTTCACCATCGAGCCCATGATCAACGCCGGCAAGAGAGAAGTGAAACTGCTTCCCGACAACTGGACGGTGGTCACGCGCGATCATTCGCTCTCCGCGCAATGGGAACACACCGTACTGGTGACGGACAAGGGTCACGAGGTTCTCACGCTCGTTCCCGGCGACGACCCGTGATCTTAAAAAGTTTTGGAACGCCAAGAAAACAACATTTAGACAGGATTAACAGGATTTTTTTATTTCTAAAATCCTTAATCCTGTAAATCCTGAAAATCCTGTGAATCCTGTCTATTGCTTTATGTTAGGACGCTAAAGAACGTGGCCAGCACCAAGGACAACTTATTCAATAGCCGCGAGTTCGACCAATCACTGGCCGGCGCCAATAATCCTCTGCCACTGTTTCGCGCCGCACTGCAAGCCGGACGCGAAACCCTCAGACAACGGTTCTACGACAACAGCGGAGCCGCCGCGCTCGTCACCGCCCACGCCTGGCTGATCGACCAGCTCATGACGCGCGCCTGGCGCAGGCATCTGTCCCTGCTGCCGGCCGGGATTCCGGTCGCCCTGGTGGCCGTGGGCGGTTACGGTCGCGGCGAGCTGCATCCCGCGTCCGACATCGACGTCATGATACTTCTCGACAAGAACGATCCCGCCCGAACGCGTTCCTTTATTGAAGCGCTGGTGCGCTTTTTCTGGGACATGGGCCTCGAGGTCGGGCACAGCGTGCGCACCCTCAAGGACTGCGTACGCGAGGCGAAAAACGATCTCACGGTCGCCACGAATCTGATGGAGGGGCGTTGGCTCGACGGCGACGAGAAACTTTTCGAGAAAATGCGCCGCGTGACCCATGCCTCCAAGATCTGGCCGAGCCACAAATTCTTCGCCGCCAAACGGCGGGAACAGATTGCGCGCCATCATCATTTCGACGACACCGCTTACAACCTGGAGCCGAACATCAAGGACGGCCCGGGCGGACTGCGCGACATCCAGACGATCTCGTGGGTCACGCAGCGGCAATTCGATACCTCCTCGCTGCACGACCTGGTGGGGCACGGCTTCCTGAGCGAGGAGGAATACCACACGCTCATTCACGAGCGCAATTTCCTGTGGCACGTGCGCGCCGGACTGCATTACCTCGCCGGGCGGCGCGAGGACCGGTTGTTGTTCGACCACCAGCGGGCGCTGGCCAGGGAATTCGGCTATACCGACCGGCCCGGCTTCCTCGCCGTCGAGCAGTTCATGAAGCGCTATTACCGCACGATCAAGGAACTCTCGCTGCTGAGCGAAATCCTGCTGCAGCACTTCGACGAGGTGATTCTGGCGCGCGGCCGCACGAAAACCAAACCGATCAACCGCCGCTTCCAGTCGCATTACGGATTCGTCGAGGTCACGCACCCGCGGGTGTTCGAGCGCGCGTCTTTCGCCATGCTGGAGATATTCCTGATCCTGCAGCAGCACCCGGAACTCAAGGGCGTGCGCGCCGGAACGATCCGGCTGATTCGCGCCAACCTGCACCGCATCGACGATTCGTTTCGCCAGGATCTCGCCTGCCGCAGCCTGTTCATGGAAATCATGCGCCAGCCGCGCGGCATCACCCACGAGCTGCGGCGCATGAATGCCTACGGCGTGCTCGGCGCCTACCTCCCGGCCTTCGGGCGCGTCGTCGGACAGATGCAGCATGACTTGTTCCACGTCTACACGGTCGATGCACATTCGCTCATGGTCGTGCGCAACCTGCGCCGCTTCACCGTGCCGGAATTCCGCGGCGAGTTTCCGCTCGCCAGCGAGATCATCCAGAAGCTCGTCAAACCCGAGCGCCTGTATCTCGGCGGCCTGTTCCACGACATCGCCAAGGGGCGCGGCGGAGACCATTCACAACTGGGCGAAAAAGAAGCCGAGGCTTTCTGCCGCCTGCACAACCTGAGCGAGTACGATACCCGCTTCATCTGCTGGCTGGTGCGACATCACCTGGTGATGTCGAGCACCGCCCAGCGCGAGGACATCTCCGACCCCGACATTGTGATGCATTTTGCGCAATTGGTCGGCGATCAGGAACATCTCGACAATCTGTATCTGCTCACGGTGGCGGACATGCGCGGCACCAGCCCCACCGTGTGGAACGCCTGGAAAGGACGGCTGCTGTCGCAGCTCTACAGCGCCACCACGCGGCTGCTGCGTCGCGGCATCGCCCAGCCGATCGATCTGCAGGAGCACATCGCCGATCTGCGCAGGTCAGCGCTGGAAAAGCTGGGCCCGGCCGGACTTTCAGAGGCACAGGTCAACCGTTTCTGGCAGGACCTGGACGGGGAATATTTCCTGCCCTACGACGCCGAGAGCCTTGCGTGGCACGCGCAGGTTATTGCCGGGGATCATGCCACCGATTTGCCGATCGTGGCCACGCGTTACACACCCGATCTCGGCGGCAGCGAGTTCCTGATCTACACGCCGGACCGCGATGACCTGTTCGTCGTCATGACCGCGGGTTTCGACCGCCTCAATCTGTCCATCATGGATGCGCGCATTCACACGCTGCACAACGGTTTCGCGCTGGATACCTTCGTAGTGCTGGACCACTCCGGACAGGCGGTAAGCGATCCGAACGCTCTCGCGCAATTGCAGAAGGCGATGCGCGACCAGTTATTGAACCCGCGCCCGGGCCGCGATCCGCAGTCCGCCCATTTGCCGCGTCAACTGAAGCACTTTCCCATCGAGACACGAGTCGTATTCGGGCCCTCGCCGAAGGGTCAGCTTACCCTCATGGAAGTCACCGCCCAGGACCGTCCCGGACTGCTGTATCAGGTGGGGCTGGCGCTCAAACAGTGTCACGTGAATCTGGTGGCGGCCAAGGTCGCTACTTACGGCGAGCGCGCCGAGGACATCTTCTTTATTAATACTCGCGAGCGGCAACCTCTCACGGACAAGCGTCAACTGGCCTGTCTCGAGGCGGAGATCGTGCGGCGCCTGGGACCGGCATTGGCACAAACCGAGACGCGTTCGGTCGAATTTTAATGGACAGGATTAACAAGATTTTCCGTTATGTGCCAACCCTCGCTACCCCACGGTCGTTCCTTTCTGCGGAATAGTCCTCTTTCTTTGCACCTAATATAGGACATTAGTTATGAATGTTTGTGATGAGGCGAGGAGGATCACTGAAACGCTGCGTGCAACGGTTGCTTGATGTGAATCGCTACACGTCTTCAAACTTGTGATGCCGACGATGCCAAGCGAGAGATTGTGGATCAGGCAAGAAATGGAGATTCGCGGGACGTAGCATGTCTCGCCCGACCATCTTCTTAAGGAGGTAAGCCTGCTCGCCCACCTCCTCGAATCGGTGTTCGGCAACGATCACGCGCAAATCGTTTGTGATTGACCAGAAGCCGTGATCAAACAACCAGTGTGCAGTTTTTGACAGTGCGATGCCATTTGTTGGATGGTTGCTGCCGCCTTTCTTGAATTGGTGGATGTGCGCCGCGTCGAGCGGAGTCGTTCCGTTGATTGCAATCATCCGATAGCGCGTCAGCGCGCATGTGTAGTCGTAAGCCGGGAGGACACGAACGGAAAACTTGGCATCGCGCTTTGCCTCAGACGTTTCGGACGGCAGAAAGCGAGTCGCATCCGCTGCAACGATGTCTTCTGGCGGTACTTCGAGTCCGACAAGGCTATAGAGTTCGGCCCGTTCGTGTGGTCCAAAGTATTTCGCGATCAGCGTTCGGCGCGCAAGTGTGCGGAATTCCTCGCTTTTCAGGCAGACAAGGAACGAGACATCCAACTGGGCCAGCACCGCGCGATTTCTGTCTTCTGCTGGCCGCCCGTCAGCCTCAAGCGGTTTCCACACTCCTTCAGTCCGCAAGTGGAAGAACGGGAGTCTGATGTCGGGCTTCGTGCGCCTGCGATCGGCGACGATTCTCCAGTAAGAACTGAACCGAAATACAAGATCGCCGTCTCGATGCAGAAGCGCTCCGTCGAGCTTCCCTGCCTCGGCTAAATCGCAAACAACAAGAAGAAGGAGCGGTTTGTGGGGCGCAATTCCGGTCGCTGGGTCGTAATTCAAATCGCTCAGTACGTTGAGCCATCTCGTCCAGTCAGGAGAGGCCGAATTGATAGTGCCTGTGGGCATTTAAGCAACCACAGCGAGCCCTGTGACGCGTTTCAGATCTCTCACGCCTCGCTCACCGACAACGGCCAAATAAAGTGCCCTCAAAAGATGGGTTTTCCCCGCTCCGTTCTTTCCGCCAACCAGAATGCCGCACCGGCCATCCAAGCTGCCAAAGTTCAGCGTGTGCTCACCGTAGAACGGGCCAAAGTTTTCGAGCGTGAGCGAGTCGATATAGACTTCTGGCATGTCAGCTTTTCGCTCCCGCTGTCTGGTTTTCCAAGTCATCCTTGAGGATATTGAGCAAGTCGTCGGGGAGGCCGTGGGCGCGGTGGCTTTCGCTGTATTCCTCGACCTTGGCGAGCATGCGACGCAACGTCTCGGCGTCGATGCCTTTCTCGCGGGCCACTTCTTCTTCCATCTCACGCAGGCGATTGAGTTCATTCAGGTCGGCGCTCATGATGACACCTCGTTGTTTGTTGACGATGCGGGCAACGCCGCGACCGTCGTCGGGGTCGCGTGCTGACTTCC
>Ga0209542_10014486_pt1 | contig 13419 bp, 15 predicted proteins | sample RifCSPhighO2_01_FD_184028 | JGI IMG/M metagenome (GOLD analysis project Ga0209542, IMG submission 184028) | Soil microbial communities from Rifle, Colorado - Rifle CSP2_plank highO2_0.1 (SPAdes) (version 2) | ecosystem: Environmental > Terrestrial > Deep subsurface > Rock core/Sediment ... | reverse complement strand
CGTCAGCTGGGCCAGATGTATTAAGAATACAGGTTTTGAGATTTACTCCGGCAATATTTGTTGATATATCTACAGCTTTATTCATAGCCCATTTTTTTGCCCCAGTTTTGGGGATTTTTGACCCAATCTAAGATTGTGTCAACTTGCGATGTTGTAAGAAATCCTTTCTCGTGAGCTAACTTGGCAGCGACTTTTGTATCTACAAGGTAGTGAAATTTAACTTTGGCTTTTTTAAAGTTATCCTTTGATGCTTTAAGACTGTGGCTATAAATAGAAATTTCATCAGAGACGATGCCGCCAATTTTTCTGATTGCGTCAATCACCCTTTTTGATGAGCCTGCAGTAGAAACAAGATCCTCAACTATTAAAACTTTCTGTCCTTTTTTTATTTGGCCCTCAACCATATTACCCTTGCCGTGCTCTTTAGGTTTTGCGCGAACAAAAATCATCGGTTTTTCCAGCTTGTCGGCAATCCAGGCAGCGTGCGGAATTCCGGCTACAGCTACTCCGGCGATAACATCTATTTTTCCAATTTCTGTTTTGATTTTGTCAAGAAGAGCATTTAAAACTATTTTGCGCTCATTGGGATATGAAATTAAGATGCGATTATCAACATACACAGGACTTAAAATTCCGGAGTCGAACCGAAAAGGGCGACTGTTGCTAAAGGTTATTGCACCAATTTTAAAAAGAATTTGAGCTATTTTTTTAGATTGATCGATATTTGTTGATTTCATTGCGCAAGGTTTGGGCAGATTTTCTGGGATTTTCTGAAAATATTATCGAGCGACTGGCGTTAAATATGATACCCTTTTTATCTTTATTAATTCCAGCTTGGACCGAAGTTTTTAAATCGGCACCTTGAACACCAACGCCGGCAGAGAGAAAGATTTTATCAGGGAATAATTCTCTTAGTTTTTTGACCTCGCTTGAATAAGTTGCACCGACAAAAATACCGATGTTTTGCAACTTCCACTTTTTTATTTCTTTGGCAACAGCCAGATAGTATGGGCCCTTTTCTGTTTTTAAATTTTGGAAAGTAGTTGAGTCGTGATTTGAAGTTTTAACAAGCAAGAACGTGTATTTACCTTTATATTTTAAGAATGGTGTGATGGAATCGTACCCCAAATGAGGATAGACAGTTGTTGCATCAGCTCCCCAATATTCAAAGATAGATTTTGCATACATTTTAGCGGTATTTGGTATGTCTGCTCTTTTGGCATCTAAAATTATTGGTATTTGGGGACAATTGGATTTTAAATAATCGATTGTTTTTTTTAGCTCCTTTAAACCTTCAATTCCGTATGCTTCGTAGAAGGCTATATTTGGTTTGTAGGCACAGACTAAATCACACGTTTGGTCTATTATCCGTTTATTAAATTCGAATATTTGACTGATTTCATCACTAGATAAGTTTGGGTCAAGGCCAACACAAACCAAGCTGTTATTTCTCTTGATGATTTTTCCAAGTTTGTTGGCAAAGTTCATTGAAGTTTCATAGGATATATAAATCCTCCGAAGCTTTATGCGAAGGAGGACTAAAGTTCTTGGGTGAGGCAATCGGCTACAAGATTTGCAATAGATACGACTTCTATCTTCGTTGATTTTAAACCTTCTTGACTGATACTGTTTGTCACATACATTTTGTCAATGGGACTATTTTCGATGTTTTTAATTGCATCTTTTGCAAAAACCCCGTGAGTTGCACAGACAATAATTTTTTTAACACCTTTTTTCTTCAGAACTTCGGCGCTTTCGATTATAGTGCCACCTGTTGAGATAATGTCGTCAACAATTATTGCAGTATCACCAATTAATTCTCCGGTTATCGATAAGACTTCGATCACGTCTCGCTTGTCTGTTTGCCTATGTTTTTCAATAACCGCCAGTGGCGCGTTGATGTATGAGGCAAAATTGCGAGTTCGCTTAACGCCGCCTACATCAGGAGCAACCACTACAGGAGACTTTAGTTTTTCTTTTGTAATTCTTTTTGCCAAAGTTTCCAGAGCCGATAAATAAATAACGGGAACGTTAAAAAAGCCGACAATGGCATCGGAGTGCAAATCAAGACAAATTATTTTATTGATACCGGATGAAGTGATCAAATCCGCAACTACTTTTGCCGAAATTGGTTCGCCTGGCCTATTCTGTTTTTCCTTTCGGCTATAGCCGAAGTACGGAATTACCGCTGTAATCTTGAGGGCTCCTGAGCGCTTGAGAGCATCTGCAACTAAAGCAAGTTCGACAATGTGATTGTTAACAGGTGTTGAATTTGACTGCAGTATAAAAACACTTGAATTATTTACATCGTCTTTGACCCAGACGTCGATTTCGCCGTCGGAAAAAAAGCCTAATTCAATATTGCCAAGAGGGATTTTTGATTTTTGTGAAACTGATTTTGCTAAATTTACGTTGGATGAACCCGCGAATATTCTTGGAGAATTCATTAATCAGTTCTAAAACTTAACCTTAATGTCTTTTTTCGCTTCTTCTTCGGCTTCAAAGAATTCCTCCGGGGTAAAATTCAAAAGACTTGCTAAAAGAACATTGGGAAATATTTTTATTTTAGTGTTGTAATCAAGAACGTTGGCATTATAAAACTGGCGCGATGCGGCAATTTTGGTTTCTGTGTCAGAAAGTTCTTCCTGGAGTGCCTTAAAGTTTTCCGAAGCCCTAAGCGTTGGATAATTTTCGGCAATAGCAAAAAGGGTCTTCAATGCACCTGTTAGCATATTGTCGGCTTTTGCCGCTTCTTTGGGATCTTTGGCGCTTAACATTTGGGTACGAGCTTTTGTTACATTTTGAAAAACTTCTTTTTCGTGTTTTGCGTAACCCTTAACAGTCTCTATAAGATTTGGGATTAGAGAGGATCTTCTTTTGAGCTGGACCTCTATTTGAGACCACGCTTCTTTGATTCTTAAGCGAGCAGTTATTAAACCATTGTAAAGAAACCAAATATAAAACCCGATGAGGGCTAAAACTGAAATAACAATTAACGTCGGTGACATGTGTGAGTAATCATACCCTAAAGATCTTTTTAAATTCAACCCAGGACAATGTATTGGCTATATCTTTTTTTTGCGCCCAGCCACGACGGGCAACAGCGACACCGAATCGCATATTGTCCATATGCTCCAGTTGGTGAGCGTCGGTGTTGATGATTAGTTTAACCCCGACTTTTATCGCTTCTCTTACTAAGGTATCTGTTAAATCTAACCTATCAGGATAAGCGTTTACTTCAAGCAGCGTTTGTGTTTTGGCACAAGCTTTTAATATTTTGGGCCAGTCGGCTTCATATGACTCACGCTTATTTAATAGCCTGCCGGTCGGGTGAGAAATGACTTGAACATAAGGCGATTCGACTGCTGTCATTAATCTTTCGGTGATCATCGCTTTGTTATGCTTGTGGCTTGAGTGAATTCCTGCTATTGCCCCGTCAAGAAGGCTCAAACCTTCCTTGGGAACTGAGAGTTCACCCTTTGTCAAAATGTCGATTTCGAGTAAATTTAGTACTTTTATGTTTTTACTCGAGGATTTTAATTGTTCAATCTTTTCTTTTCTCTTTTGAATCAGCGATATTATTTGTGATTTTGTGTGAGTTGAAAATCCCGGTGAATGATCAGACAATCCTATGTACTCATAGCCGAGTTGTTTGCCTCTTTCGATAATCTTTTCGAATGATGCCGTACCCAAATCGTGGCTTGGCTCTATTGGGTAATTGGAGTGAAGGTGAATATCGCCCTTTATATCTTTGATGTCAACGACAGAGGGAAGTTTATGTTTAAGTGCTGCTTGAATTTCTCCCCTATCCTCTCTCATTTCAGGGATTATTAAATCCATTCCAAGGAAATTGTAGAACTCTTTCTCTGTTTTGAATTCCTTCAGCTTGCCTTTTACTTTTATTCCATAATCAGAAACCGAATAGTCTTTTGTTAGTGCATATTCGCGAAGACGAATATTGTGATTCTTTGAACCTGTGAAATGCTGCAGAAGTGCTCCAAAAGCGCCAGCTTTCTGAACAATTAAATCAACTTGCATTCCGTTTAAAAGCAAAATCGATGACTTTCTTGGCCCGGCATCCAAAATTCTTTTCACTTCTTTGAATTTTGTGAAATGTTCTATAATTCCTTTTGGGTTCCCGGAGGCAACTGCAATGTCTATATCGCCAACGGTTGCTACCATTCTCCGCAGAGAGCCTAAAGGCTCTGCCCTTTGGCAATCTTTATGCTTTTTGAGATAATTCAGGATTCTCTTGGCAACAGGAAAGGCTTCGGTTAATAGGTAGCGGTCGGTAATTTTTGCTCTAAATTCTGCAATGGCAGTTAAAATTTCGCTTTCGCTTTTTTCGCCAAAACCCGCAAGATCTCTGATTTTATGGTTTTTTGCTGCCCTTTCAAGGTCATTGGGGGTTTGGATATTTAACTCTTTTGCAAGTTTATAGGCGTTTTTAGGGCCCAATCCACCAATTTCCAAAAGTGAAAACATACCTTTTGGAAAATCTTTTTTTATCTGTTCAAAATGTTTTACTTTGCCACTATTGAAGAGTTCATCAAGGTGCTTTCGAATTGATTCTCCTAAGCCCGGCACAGATTTAAGTTGGCCCTCTTCCCATAAATCTTTTAATTCGCTTGTAGCGTGTTCTATACTTGCCGCAGCATTTTCATAAGCAATTACTTTGAAGCGATTTTCACCTTTTACCTGATAAGCTGCGGAGATTTCCCTCAATAACTTGGCTATCTCTTTATTGGAAAAAAATTTACCCATGTTTCGATTACTAATTATATATGAATTGACACTTAACTGTACTTGTGTGTAAACTACACCTCGTTTCTCAAAGTAGAACTTGGTATAAGTACTTCTTTGATTTTTAAAGTTGGTTTATACTAAACAGAGTAAAACAAGGGCCCGTAGTGAAGTGGCCTATCACGCCTCCCTGTCACGGAGGAGATCGCCGGTTCGAATCCGGTCGGGCCCGCTTAACTTGAAATTTGGCTGCTGTTTGCCAACTGCCACTATATCTTCTGTCTAGAGAGGAGGGTTATTAAACATGGCTCGAAAGAAAAAGGCGTTTTTCGACAATTTACAAAATAATTGGGCAAGTCTTATGATTGGAGCAATCATAGTTATAATTTTAGGACTTTTAGTTGCCAATTTTTTCACAAATCGCAATAAGGATATTGATAATGGAGAGAAAATCGACTTAACAGGACAAGAGGAGGGTAAGGTTGAGGATTATAAAGTTGTAAGGGGAGATTCACTATCCAAACTTGCCGAAAAGTATTATGGTGACCAACAGCTTTGGCCCATTCTAGCAAGAGAAAACAAGATCGCTAATCCTAACATAATTCATGTTGACTCGACGCTTAAGGTGCCTTCTAAAGACCAGGCGATGAAGGTGAAGGAAGAGATGACTCAAACAACTTATAAAGTAGCTCAGGGTGATACACTTTTTATTATTGCTCAGAAGATGTATGGTGACGGATCAAAGTGGCCCTTGATCTCTAGTGCTAACAAACTAGGCAGGCTTCCTAACGGGAATCCTTTGGTCTTTGCAGACAGTACAATAAAAATTCCGAGATAGATTGCGGTCGAGTAGCTCAGCTTGCCCCGCTTAGCGGGGTGAATAGAGTACTTGCTTCCTGACATACTTTGTAGCAGTGCGGGATTAGTATAGTGGTAGTACGTCACCTTCCCAAGGTGAAGATGCCAGTTCGATTCTGGTATCCCGCTCAAATCCACCATGGAGAACGGACAAGCAAGTTGTCGCAGGTTCGAGTCCCGTCTCCCGCTCATAACCTATAGTTGATAAATCCTTCCCCATTCAGTATAATCTCCACTTATGGCTGAGATTTTGCAACCAAGATCAGAACTTTTTGGCATCGACCCGCTTTGCGTTAGGGATAAGGTGATTGAAGCAGAAATTCAAATGATGGGAATGTTTAACTGGAACAGTTTACATCCAGCAAATTCTTCAAGACCATTTGTTATCAGAAAACTTGAAGGTTTAGCAGAAGCAGGAACTTTGTCATCAGCTGCTGATTTTGATGCGAGATTAGATGATCTAGGCAGAAACTACTATGCATTGCTCACTTCCGGGAAAAACAACGATGCTGAGCTTCTGCAAGCCAAAATGCGTGCCATACAGGATGTTTATGAAAGTCTGCGTTTATTCTGGGAAGATGTTGGCCCTTTCGATTTGGGATCTGTTTATACAACCCAAAGACTGTTAAATAAGCCAATATGGTCAGACGAATGGAGATTCAGAGAACAGGTAAAACCTCCTCATCAATTTTCAGAAGAGTATGGTGATCTAAATGAAACTTACCAAAGGTTGGAAATTGGTAGCATAGTTGAGATCTCTGGCCGGTGGGCTGGCGTTAAGCAAAATCCAGATGAAGGAAAAACTGGTGAAGTTTTAGGGTTTACCATAGGACTTCAAGCCCAATATAATATGGACTACTTAATCGTTACATTTAAAGATAATCATGATTGGCTCCACCAGAGTTATCTTCATACGCTTGATCTAGTGGCTTAAATGGGTTGTGTTTAAGTGATTATTCAACGCATCTAACTGAAACGCTAGAATTTTGGCCTCATCATTGTTATCATTAAGCAGGGAATGGAGTCCGACCCGAACCCCGTCTCCCGCTCACGAAGCTAAGCTAGTTACTGGAGACGGAACTCCGAGCCTAAAAAAGTCCGACCAGAAGACCGTCTACCGCAAAGCTTCATAGTTTGCCTTTAAATTTCTTTTAGCAAAATGGTCTTCTTAATTTATAATTTTTGACTGACTATGTTATATTTGCATTTATAAATGGTTCTCGAACACCTTAGACCTCACAGAAAGACTCCTAAAGCACAATTAGAATTGCCTGGGGATTACTTAGAGAAAGGGTTACAGAGCATTCGTCAGGGAATAACAGACTTTACAATGTTAATTCAAGAAAAACCTGACCTGAATATTGGCTTGATGACTGAACCAGAAAAAGGTCATCCGTTGAAACGACCAGGGCCAACTATACATGATTTTTTTCAGGATATTGGATGGAGTTATGATAATGAAGATAAATCCTTAACTTTTTCAGAGGAGGAAAATCGTCTCGCATTTACAGTTACTCATGTTGTTGAACAAAGAAAGGAACAATTAATAGTGATAGTAGATAAGAATAGAAGTTTAATAGAGTTACAATTTAAAATAAAACATATTGATGGCGAAGAATTATCAAAATTAGACCAAAGACTAGAAACACAAAAGCAAACAATTTTAAGTAAAAGCCTAGAAGACTATTGTAGTTTCTCAGGTAACCAGGCAGTTTTTGTTCATAACTTAGTAAAGGTTATAGAAGATTCTCGTCAATTAGCTTTAGTAGCGTAAAAACTTCCAACATAATCGGCAAAAGTTATTGATAATTTAGATTTGGTTTTAAGTGGTTCTTTAGCACCTCCAGCTGAAACGCTAGAATTTTGGCTTCCTCACTGTTATCATTGAGCCTGGCGAGGAGTCCTTCGATAAAACTCAGGACCTTCGGTCCGACCCGAATACTCGCCTTTTTGATAAAATGGCGAAGCTCGTTCATTTCATTTGAATACAGTTCCCTAAAAGGCTAAAATGTAAATCGACAACGTAAGTGATGTTTACATCGAACGTTGTAAGATGCCGATGTAGCTTAACTGGTAGAGCAATCCCTTCGTAAGGGATAGGTTGTCGGTTCGACTCCGACCATCGGCTCCCGAGCCTAAGTCGGTTAGAGTTTTTTAGCATGCAAATCGTGAAACTTCCGTGAAAAGAACATACAGAGTAGAAAAATTGGCTAAAAAAGAGGAAAGACAAATTATTAAAAGGATTCTTATTCTTTCTGTTTTTAGCGTAATTTTGATTTTTGTCCTTTTAACTGTTGGTATTCCAACTTTAGGAAAACTTGCTGATTTTCTGGGATCTGTTTTTAGAAGTGACAACGAGGTTATTAGCGAAAGTTCTGTAATTACACCGCCAAAACTTGATACTTTGCCGCCTGCAACTAATGAGAGAAAAATAAAAGTGGCCGGTTTTGCTCCTGTGGGAAATTCAATAGAAGTATATCTAAACGAGGAGAAAGTTGACAAAGTTGAAATTATAGAAGGAAAATTTGAAGTTTTAGATATTGCTCTTCAGGATGGTGAAAATCGCATACGGGTTAAAGCACTGGATGATAGTGGTAATGTGAGTGATTTTTCACAAGAAGCTGTTGTAATTTTAGATACAGAGGAACCTTTTTTAGAAGTTAGTTCTCCTTCTGAGAGTCAAACTTTTGAACGAGATAATAGGATAAAAGTTGAGGGTAAAACCGAAAAAGATGCGCAAGTATTTGCCAATGGGTTTTTGGCCAATGTTGATTTTGAAGGTAATTTTGAGGTAAGCATACCCCTTTATGAGGGAGACAGTGAAATCGAAATTAAAGCTTTAGACGAAGCTGGTAATTCAAAAATAATAAAAGTAAAAGTCAGCTTTAAGAAGTAAAAATCACCTGTTTTTAACTTGTGACAGACCCGCCAAAAACCAAAGAGTGAGCATAATTTGCGGGAAAAAGAGTGAATTAACAAAAATCGAGTGAACTAAAATTCCAAAAAAAGATGCGCTAGCTGCAAGATTCAGGCTATTTTTCCTAAGATTTTTGGAAAATATTTTGGCTGTCGAAACAATGAGGAGGAGGTAAAAGAAAAATCCAACAATGCCTGTCGTTGCCAAAACAGTAAGAAGGCTTGAATCCGAACCTGCTCCTGAATGGCCTCCTTGGGGTTCGTCAAAACTGAAGTGACCATATCTTGCTTGAGCGAATCTATAAGTATTAAAACCAACACCAAATAAGGGATTTTTCATAAAAATTTGTGAAGCATTTTGCCAACTTTTAAGTCTTGCTGTCGAAGTTTCATCAAGGGTTACTGCTCCGATTACCCTTTGTCTGACTTGGCCAACAACCAAAAAGGTGATAAGAAACGTCAAGGATGCAACGATCAAAATTTTAGGTGATTTTAATAAGCCCATCATCAAGATAGCCGCAAAAAAAGCCAGATAAGAGCTTCTCGAAAATGTAAGAATTAGTGCCGAAAAGAATATACTTGTTAAAAGTGCATATACTTTATTTTTTGAAAAAATGTAAAGGGAAGCGGCAACGCAGAAAAAAAACGTCAATAATCCACCCGTGAAATTTGGGTCAAGAAGTGTTGCGGCTATTCGTTTGATGTGCGGATCCCAGCCGTAAATAGTCAGAAATGAAAGATCTGAAAGAAATATAAACTGGATAAATCCGAGTAGAGTAAAAATCAAGCCTATTACTAAGAAGATATTAAGATAACTTGTGATTTGTTTTTTTTCGACAATGTTGGCAACAACAGTTGAAAATGCAAAATATAAAACAAACCTTAATAAAAATAGCGACGAGACGGCAACTTCTTTAGTTGAATAAAAATTCAGTGCCATAATTGTTGAAGCTGATGCAGAAAGCGTAAACAGAAATGCAAAGAGAGTATTTGGGGGCAATATTGGGGATTTTTTATTAAAAAAAACGTGAATAGTGAAGATTAATGATGTTGCGGCAACAAAGATGTCAGAAATAGTGATTGCTCCAAAAAAACCGAGAGGAATTCTCACAAGTTGCCCGGGAATTATTGAAGCAAGAGATGAGATTAAAAGAAGTTTAATTATTCTCATTTGTGGGCAACAGAGGATTTGAACCTCTGACCTCTACGGTGTGATCGTAGCGCTCTTACCGCTGAGCTAGTTGCCCAAATTAGCAAAAAGAGGTTAAACTATGATTAATTCGCCCCTCTATATGGGGCATTTTATCACACATTCTTAATCGTGAATTACAAGGAAGCATTTATCGCCACAATTAAAGAAATTATTCAGACAGCTTTAATATCTTTGGGTATCTTTTTATTCGTTTATGTCTTTTTGGTACAACCTCATAGAGTACAAGGTGTTTCTATGGTCTCCAGTTTTGAAAACGGGGAATTACTTTTAACTGAGAAAATAAGCTATAAAGTTTCTAATATTCAAAGAGGAGACATAGTCGTTTTTGAAGCACCAGTTGATAGGAAAGCTGATTTTATAAAAAGAATTATCGCTCTTCCCGGAGAAAACGTTGAAATTAAGGAGAGCAAAGTTTTTATTAACGGATCGCAGCTTGCTGAAAGCTATATTTTCAGCCCTACTGAGGGTGCAATAAATATTACCCTTGAAAGAGATGAATTTTTTGTACTCGGGGATAACCGTTTAGCTTCATCTGACTCTAGAAGCTTTGGCAGCATTAAGCGAAAAAGTATCAAAGGTAAGGTTTGGTTGGTTTACTGGCCGATTGTTAGAAGCAACAACTATGACGGCGCCAGGTTTATATCACATGCCAACTACAGCATCCCTGACTGATTTAATTACTTTTGATGTTTCTTCCTGCTTACCTTTAATAAATATAAAGATTTTACCTTCTATTCTTGATTGACTTATTTTTACTTTGGTCTTAACTAGGTCTGATGTTAGTTTTGTAGACATTTCATCCTGATATTTATCCAGTTCTTCGCTCTCAAGACGTAGAGCTGGTTTCTGTTGTTTTGGGGCGATGTTGGCTCTGGCCTTATATTTTCTGGAAAGTTCTTCCGCACCTCTAACTGAAAGATTTTTGCCAAGAATTTCTTTATAAGCTTCAACAATCAGGTGTGGATCCTCAAGAGACGCAAGCGCTCTGACATGGCCTTCGGTTGTCGCACCGGATGCGAGAGCATCTTTTAGAACATCGGGGATTGTCAGAAGCCTTAGGGTGTTTGAAACATAGGGAGCACTTTTACCGATTTTGATAGCTATTTCGCCTGTTGAAAGGCCGAATTCGTCGATTAGCCTTCTAAAAGCCTGGGCTCTTTCAAGTGGATTGAGATCGATTCTTTGAACGTTTTCAATGATAGCCATCTCAAGCATGCCTTGAGGCGTGGTTTCTTTGATAATTACCGGGGCCTTGGCAAGGCCGGCAATTTTTGCAGCCCGCCAGCGACGTTCCCCGGCTATGATTTGGTAACCAGCTGGAGTTTTGGCAACGACTAGCGGTTCCAAGACACCATGTTCTCGGATGGAGTCTACAAGTTCAACTAGAGAATCTGGGGTAATTAAACCTCTTGGCTGCAGGGGATTTGGCTGCAGCATGTCTATGTCTATTTCGAAAATTTGAGGTTCTTCCACTTAAATTATGTCTACAAATTTTTTACCAAGTTTTTGCTTAAATTTTACAATCCCGTCTCTGATTGCAAATATTGTATGGTCACGAGCGAGCATCGTACCATTTCCCGCATAGAATTTGGTACCTCTTTGCCTTAAAATAATACTTCCTGATTTGGCCACTTGTGCGCCAAAAATTTTAACGCCCAAGCGTTTACCTGCTGAATCACGATTTTTGCGGGTTGTTCCGCCGCCTTTTTTGTGGGCCATGTTAAAAAAATTCTACAGTTATTTTCACAAGGTGTCAATGTCCAGAAGGTTATATATTGATGTAGTTTGATGGAGTTTAAGCGTTGATTTCTTCGATGAGAATCTTGGTTTTCTGCTGGCGGTGACCACGGGTGCGTAGGTATCTGGATTTAGATTTGAATTTAACAACTCTTACCTTCTTCTCTTTAAAATCTTTGATTATTTTGGCTTTGATCTTTACTTTTTCAAGATATGGTTTGCCAATTTGAATCTGACCGTTGGTAGAAGTTAACAAAACCTGATCAAAAACTGTAGAATCTTTATCGTTTGAGTTGAGTTTATCAACAGATAATGTGTCCCCGATTTTGACTTTGTATTGTTTGCCGCCGGATTTAAAAACTGCCCAAGTATTCATATTGTTGGGAATTTTAACATCGTTGGGCTTTTTGTTTCAACTTTTAGGTGTTGCTTTTTTTTATTGCGAATACTATTCCTAGTAAAAAAAGAGTGGTTAAAAGTGATGATCCTCCATAGGAAACTAGAGGAAAAGTGATTCCAGTTACTGGAAGAAGCCCTAAGTTCATACCAACGTTGATGGTAAATTGAAGCACCATATATGAAACTATCCCAGCAATAACGAGTTGAGCGTATCTTTCTTTTTCTTTGGCAATTTTGGTGATTCTTGTGATTAATGAGACATAAATTACTAAAAGCAGGGCAGCGCCCGCAAATCCAAGTTGTTCAGCTATTGCGGCAAAAATAAAATCGCTTTCTGCCTCGGGCAGGAAATTTAATTGGGACTGAGAACCTTGAGCAAATCCTTTTCCAAAGAGCAAGCCTGAACCTATAGCGATTTTAGATTGAATAATATTGTAACCTGTCCCCAAGGGATCCTGTACTGGGTTTATAAAACTTGCCAGTCTTTTTTGTTGGTACGGAGCTAAAAACTCAAAGAAAAATATCGCAGTTATTAATACAACGGTTGCTAGTTGGACAAATTGCTTAACTTTAAGACCCGCTACAGTACTTATACCTAAACCGATAGCCAAAAAGGCCAGGGTGTTTCCTATGTCCGGCTCTAAAAAAATAAGGATTACAAGTGGCAGCAGCAGACAAGCAGAAATTAAAATATTTTTAAAATTATTTGCCGATCGAAAATTATAAAAATTGGCAAGCAGTAGAATAGCTGCCACTTTGGCAAGTTCTGAAGGTTGAACACGAAATATGCCCAGATCAAACCAACGCACCGAACCCCTAACAGGCTCTGCAAGGATAAACAGAAAACCCAATAAAGTTATAGATAAAATATAAAGAGGTAGTGTCATGCTTTGCCAGAACTTATAATTAATCTGGGAAACTATGTAAAGGATTGACAGTCCAATCACCCAAAACACAAACTGACTTGTCGCTAAACTTTTGTTTATAGCAAAAATAATAAGCAGGGAAATTGCGCCTATTGCCATAATTTGTGTAAAAAGCAACCAATCCCATTTGCCTCTCATCTAATTCCTTTTAATCTCTAATTTTTCACCCTTTATCAGTTTTCTTGCTAAGGTTTCCTTTTTGATGTGGTTGGTAAAACTTTTTGGCCAGCTTGGCAAAACAACATCAACTTTTTCTGAAAGATTACAACCTGCCTCTTTTCTGGCTTGTTGAATTTGACGGATTATTTCTCTAGCTTCACCCTCAGTCTTCAGTCTCGGTGTGATATTAGTGTCTAATTTGAAAGTTTTGGCATTAGCAATTTTTTTGACATTAACTTCGCCGGCTATAATTTTTTCTATTTCTTTTGGCAACTTTGTGCCCGGATATTCCAGTTTTGAGAGAGGCTGGCGAACTTTAATCTGTTTTTCTTTTCGAATTGAGTGAGTTTTTTCAACAATTTCCCTTGCTTTTTGCATCTGCTCTATCAACTTTTGATCGTGAATTGTTTGGTTACCTTGGGGAAAATCAGCAAGGTGAACAGATTTTTCTTGCGTTAAGTTCTGGTA
>Ga0209542_10014485_pt1 | contig 13420 bp, 15 predicted proteins | sample RifCSPhighO2_01_FD_184028 | JGI IMG/M metagenome (GOLD analysis project Ga0209542, IMG submission 184028) | Soil microbial communities from Rifle, Colorado - Rifle CSP2_plank highO2_0.1 (SPAdes) (version 2) | ecosystem: Environmental > Terrestrial > Deep subsurface > Rock core/Sediment ... | reverse complement strand
GCTCACGGCCGGCGCCGGCGCATTCTCGTACGACGTCTCATCTCGAACGGTGACCTGGAACACGGGGGACCTCACACAGGGCGGCAGCGCGCAGGGGACCTTCCAAGTGTCGCTTACTCCTTCGACGTCGCAGAGGGGCACTGTGCCGGTGCTCGCGGGCTCGGCGTCGTTCTCGGGATATGACCGCTTCGCGGGCGTACAGGTCTCCGTGACTGCCGACCCGGTGACCACCGAGACAAGAGGGGACCCGGGGTATGTCGCCGCGAACGCGGTTGTGCAATGATGGAGTGTATGGCTGACCAGAATTTGATGGAAAAGATAGTCTCGCTCGCCAAGCGCCGCGGCTTCGTATTCCCGGGCTCCGAAATCTATGGAGGTCTCGCCGGCACCTATGACTACGGCCCCCTCGGAGTTGTCTTGAAGGAGAATGTCGAGCGTCTCTGGCTCCAAATGTTCCGAGACGACCGCGATGATATGTACGGCGTCGACGCCGCGATACTGATGAACCCGAAGATCTGGGAAGCGTCCGGCCACGTCGCCGGATTTTCCGATCCTCTCGTGGAATGCGAGAAATGCAAAAAACGTTTCCGCGCGGACCATCTAGGCGCACCGTCGGATTCGTCGTGGGTCTGTCGGGAATGCGGTCATGGGCCAATGCCCCTGAGGGTTCGCCAGTTCAATATGATGTTCAAGACGCATGCCGGTGCGGCGGAGGATGATTCTGCGACGGTATATCTTCGGCCCGAGACTGCGGGAGGCATTTTTACGAACTTTAAGAACGTTGTTGATTCACTACACCCGAAATTGCCGTTCGGCATTGCGCAGATAGGGAAGGCGTTCCGCAACGAGATTGCGCCGCGCGATTTCATCTTCCGCCTGCGCGAGCTCTCACAGATGGAGGTCGAATATTTCGTAAAGCCTTCCGAATGGGAACAGGCGTTCGAGGAGTGGCGCAAGATGATGCATCTCTTTGCCGAAGCGGTGGGGCTGCCGCAGAGCATGGTGCATGAGCTTGAAGTTCCCGATGGGGAACGCGCTCACTATAGTAAGCGCACCATCGACTTCCAGTTCGACTACCCGTTCAAGCGAGACGAGCTCTGGGGTCTCGCCTATCGCACCGACTTCGACCTCTCCGCGCACGCGAAGGCGTCCGGCGCCGAACTCTCATATCTCGACGAAGAAACGAAGGAGAAATTCGTTCCGCATGTCATCGAGCCGTCGCTCGGCGTCGACCGCACCATTCTCGCCATTCTCACGAGCGCGTATAAGGAAGACCAAATGGGCGACGAAACGCGTACTTACCTCGCGCTCTCGCCGAAGATCGCGCCGGTGAAGGCGATGGTATCGCCGCTTCTGAAGAACAAGCCGGAGCTCGTGGAGAAGGCGAGGGACGTGCGTGCAGAACTGAAGAAGGTACATCCGGCCATCGCGTGGGACGACAACGGCAACATCGGCAAGCGCTATCGCCGCCAGGACGAGATCGGCACGCCCTTCTGCATCACTATCGATTTCGATACGCTCGGCGAGACGCCGAATTTGAAAGACACCGTCACGCTCCGCCACCGCGACTCGGGCGAGCAGGAGCGTCTCACCGTCCCCGAAGTCGCCTCCCGCATCCGCTCCGCGATCCAATAAAGAATACAAATGTGCTAGGATGCCCGTATGGGTAAGGAGATACGGGTTTCCATCACCTCGGGTACCGTCTTCACCGCACTGTTCGTCATCGCGGGCGCGTATGTGCTGTGGCTCCTACGCGACCTCGCGCTTCTCGTCCTGACCGCTATCGTCATCGCCTCGGCTATCGAGCCCTCGGTCGCGTTCTTCATTCGGCGCGGTATTCCACGCTTCCTCTCCGCACTCCTGGTCTACGTGCTCGTCTTCGGCTCGATATTCTCACTCCTCTATTTTTTCTTCCCGCCCATCATCGCTGACGCTGCGAATTTCCTCTCTGCCGCACCGCGGTATCTCGATACGCTCAACACCCCCGCCTCTCTTCCGGGCATCGCGGACGCGACGAGTCTTATCGGCGGACAGCAGGGGATACAATCATTCGTACAAACTCTTTTCTCGCTCCAATCCATCTTCTCGACAAGTGTGGACGGCGCATCACACCTCTTTGTCGCCTTCTTCGGGGGCATTTTTTCGCTCGTGATGATCATCGTACTCTCCTTCTACTTCGCGCTCCAGGATACGGGCGTCGACGACTTCATCCGTTTGGTGATGCCGGTGAAGTATGAAGAGTACTATGTTGACCTTTGGAAGCGCTCACAGAAGAAAATAGGCCTTTGGATGCAGGGGCAGATACTCCTCTCGGTCATCGTCGGTATCCTGGTCTATCTCGGTCTTCTCATCATCGGTATCCCGTACGCGCTTCTCCTCTCCGTCTTCACCGCGCTGGCGGAGATCATTCCTGTCTTCGGTTCCCTCATAGCGGGGGCGGTGGCGGTCATCATCGCGTATTCTGACGGGGGAATTGCACTCGGAGCTATCGTCGCCGGTCTCTACATCGTCGTAAATCAGTTCGAGTCGAACCTCATCTATCCGCTCATCGTGAAGAAGATCGTCGGCATCCCCCCGCTCCTGGTCATCGTGGCGCTTATCGCTGGCTATACGCTCGCCGGATTCCTCGGCGTCCTACTCTCGGTGCCGATCGCCGCGGTCGTGCTCGAGTTCATTACGGACTTCGATAAGCGCAAGCGCCGTGCCCAGCACGCGCAGACGTAATCCCCTTACTCATGAGTGCGCGCTACATCACCACCACGCTGCCCTACGTAAACGCGGACCCGCACATCGGATTCGCGCTGGAGCTTATCAAAGCGGATGTGGTGACCCGTCTGTGGGCGTCACAGGGCGATGAAGTCTTCTTTAATACCGGCACCGACGAACATGGGCAGAAAGTATGGCAAGAGGCGGTTAAACGGGGTATGGAGCCGAAGGCGTATGTGGACGAGTATGCAGCGAAGTTCAGGGAGCTCAAAGAAAAACTAAATTTATATCCGAGTCTTCATTTCATCCGAACGACCGACTCGCACCACGAGGCGGCAGCACAGGAGTTCTGGAGGCGATGCGCCGCGAACGACGATATCTACAAGAAAAACTATCAGGTCAAATATTGTGTCGGTTGCGAGCTCGAAAAGACTGATTCCGAACTCGTTGACGGCCGTTGTCCCCTCCATCCGAATGCCACATTAGAGCTCATAGACGAGGAGAATTACTTCTTCCGCTTCTCAAAATATCAGCAGCCGCTCCTTGACCTGTACAAGGCACGACCCAGTTTCGTTCTGCCCGCCTTTCGGCTCAACGAAGTGAAGTTATTCGTCGAACGCGGCTTGCAGGATTTCAGCATCTCACGCCTCAAAGCGAAAATGCCGTGGGGTATCGACGTGCCCGGTGACTCGGCTCATGTTATGTATGTCTGGTTCGACGCGCTCGTCAACTACATCTCCACGCTCGGATGGCCGGAAGATGTACAGAACTTTGAAAAGTTCTGGGGCACGCACGAGCGACCGAACGCGCTACAGATCGGTGGCAAGGACAATCTTCGCCAGCAGTCGGCTATGTGGCAGGCAATGCTTATGTCGGCAGGTCTTCCGAATTCAGAACAAGTCCTGATACAGGGGTTCGTGATGAGCGGGGGACAGAAGATGAGCAAGTCGCTTGGGAACGTCATTAATCCGTTCGATCTCGTGCAGAAATACGGCGTTGATGCAGTCCGTTACGTCCTCTTGCGCCATACGAGTCCGTTTGAAGATTCCGACCTCACACTCGAAGCCATCCATGACCACTACACCGCCCACCTCACCAACGGCCTCGGCAATCTCGTCGCGCGCGTGATGAAACTCGCCGAAACGTATTTGCTCGAGCCGGTCGATATTTCAGGCACGCGTACGATGCCTGATGTGTGGAATCCAATCGCAGCATTTGAATTCAACCGATCCCTGGACAGTTTGTGGAGCTACATTCAAGACCTTGATGGCCTGATTCACGAAGGGAGGCCGTTTGAAGTAATAAAGACAAAAAGGAGAATGGGAGAAAAACAGATTGTTCACTTAGTCACGGAGGTTGCGAGAATAGCAAAGCATCTCGCTCCCTTTATGCCGGACACAAGCGAGAAGATACTCGACGCCGTACGTGAAAACCGAAAACCAGAAAATCTTTTTCCGCGCCTTTGACAAAAGTGGTTTCGTAACCCATAGTCCTCCTTGGAACTCACGTGGCTACGTGAGACGCGTTTCGTCTATCGGATGAGGGGGAGTTATGGGCGTTCTAGGAAGGTGGGGAGTGTGGGTCATTGTTCCCGAGGCAGTGTTGGGAGGAGTCGCATACACAATAATGGCGTCTCCTGATGTCGATACCAGCGTTTCTATCTCCTTCGGGCTCTTTATTGCAGGGATAGTTGCATCATTCCTCTGCATCGTACTTGCCATAGTCGGCAATCAGAGGATTGGCGTTGCGGTCGCAACAGCTTCTCTCGCAGTGATATTCGCCATCTTCTGCGCCCTCTCCAGTGCCCCAGGCTTCGCTCTCCTTCTCATCTTTCTTGGCGGGGTGCTGGTTAAATCTGCCGACTTCCTCGTGAAGAAGGGATGACTCTGCGGTTTACCGCGGGCGGCTCGACAATGTCGGGCCGCCCGTACTCTTTTATGCTAGGCTCGATTTATGCAATTCAAGTATCTTGACGCGCACTGTCACCTGCAGTTCGAGCAGTATGCGCAGGACGAGACGGAGCTCGTCGAGCGGATGCGCGAGGAGGGCGTTGCGGGAATCGTCGTCGGGGTTGATAGGGAATCTTCAGAAAAGGCCGTTGCGCTCGCGGAGAAACACGAGCATCTCTATGCCGCCGTCGGCCTTCATCCGAATATGGAGAGTAGTGAATGGTATGAAATAGAGAAGTATCGCGAACTCGCACGGAGCCCAAAGGTTGTTGCGGTAGGGGAATGCGGGCTCGATTACTATCGCCCGACTGAAGTAAATGATGAAGTGAAGCAAAAACAAAAGGCAATACTGGATGACCAGATATCTCTTGCTACCGAGCGAGGATTACCGCTCATCATCCACTGCCGTCCAAGCAAGGGGACACAGGACGCCTATCAAGACCTGATCGCGATATTGCAGGACGCAAAGAAGAAACATCCGACATTGCGCGGCGATATTCATTTCTTCGTTGGCGGCATCCAGGAGATGCAGGCGCTCGTTGAGCTCGATTTCACTATTTCTTTTACGGCGGTCATCACCTTCGCCCGCGACTACGATGCCGTCATTCGCGCCGCGCCGCTCGCGAGCATTCTCGCGGAGACTGATGCGCCGTACGTCGCACCCGCCTCCCGCCGCGGAGCTCGGAACGACCCGCTCGCGGTCGTGGATGTCGCCCTCAAAATCGCCGAAATCAGAGGAGAGGACCCCGAAACCGTCCGTGAGGTCCTCCTCGCCAACGCACAGCGTCTCTTCTCTGTATAGGTTGCGGGCGGCGAAATCCCGTGCTAGGATGTGGGGATTATGGCGAAGAATCAGGACGAAGGGGCGCTCGCGGATGAGATACTCGAAGATACGGGTTCAGAACCGCGCGTCTATGAACTCGGCTTCCATCTCGACCCCGAACTCCCGACCGAAGAGGTGAAGAAGGAGTATCATGCGGTCCGCGAGTTCATCGCGAGCAAGGGTACGATCGTCGCCGAAGGGGAGCCCGAGAAGATACAACTTGCCTACACCATCTCCCGCCAGGGAGCGTCTGACGCCCCCGGCCGCCGCGATTTCGACTCCGCGTATTTCTGCTGGATCGTCTACGAGGCGACGGCAGCCGACCATGACGAGGTAGTCGAATCGGCGAACTCCGATACGCGCATCATCCTCTTCATCGACCTCCTGACGACGAAGGATGCCGCGCGCCATTCGGTCGAGATGCGCGAACTTTCCTTGAAGACGCCAGAACCGGTCGAGGAACCGGAGACGGCCGCCAGCGCCGAGCTCGACGCCGCGCTCGAGAACGTGGTTGTATAATACAAAACATAAATACGGTATGTACCTCAACAAAGTATTCCTCTACGGCAATCTCACCCGCGACCCAGAGCTGAAGGCGCTGCCCTCCGGAAGTCAGGTCGCGAACTTCGGCCTTGCGACGAACCGTACCTATAAGGATAAAAGCGGAGCGAAGCAGGAAGCGACCGAATTTCATAACATCGTCGCTTTCGGGCGCACCGCAGAAGTCATCGCGCAGTATTGCAAGAAGGGTCGACCGATCTTCGTTGAGGGGCGCATACAGACGCGCTCCTGGGAGGGGAAAGAAGACGGGAAGAAGCAGTACCGCACCGAAATCGTCGTGGACAACTTCCAGTTCGGTGCTGACGGCGGCAAGGGTGGCCCAGGTGCCGGCACGACGCGCGCAGGACAAGAAGAACAGCCCGCCCCGAAGGATGACGAGGCGATCAAATATCCGGACGAAGAGATCAATCCAGAGGATATTCCATTTTAATCATTGAACCATGGCATACCAAGCTGAACGCGAAGAAATAGAGATAAAGAAATTCATCGACTATAAGGACGTCGCGTATCTGAAGCTCTTCACCAATCCCCACGCGAAGATGCTCTCTAAGAAGCGCACGGGCGTCCCTGCGGGCAAGCAGCGGGACATTATGCAGGCCATCAAGCGCGCTCGCTACATGGCCCTCCTCCCCTACGTTTCTGCGTAGAATTTAGGCTTTTTCGACTCGCTCGGTGTAGATACCGGTATCGGTATTGATGCGGATGATGTCGCCCGTGTTAATGAAGAGAGGGACATCCACCTTCGCGCCTGTAGCAAGTGTCACGAGCTTGGTGCCGCCCGAGACGGTGTTGCCCTTTACGGCGGGCGGCGCGTCTTTTACTTCAAGTTCAACTTTCACCGGGATCTTGATGGTCATCGGCTTGTCTTCATAGGTGAGTACGTCAACGAGGCTATTCGGCGCGAGCCACTGTACTTTATCGTGCACCGCGTCTTCGAGGAATGAGAAACGATTTTTCGGATTACCAGCCTCGGCAAACCAACTCTCCCCTTTATTGGTGTACAGGTACTGGGCTTGCATCGTGCTGACATCCGCCTCGGTGACGGTCTCGTTCTGGTGGAAGGATATCTCGACGACCTTTCCGCCGACCAGTTGACGGAGCTTGGTCTGGTTCACCGGTTTGCGCTGTTGCATACGGAAGATATGCGCCGACAGTACCTCGTACGGTTCGTTGTTGTAGTTGATGATGCACTTCGGGAGGATTTCGTTGTATGAGAGTACAGCCATGGGTTTGAAACTAAGAGCGGATAACAATCGTTATAAAAAGTGCCGCCAAGGGCGGATTCGTGTATGCCCCGTATGACTATGCTCTATTTGGGGTATAGTCGCGGAAGCTCACACCAGTTGATAATTCAAACCACTATGCGCCTTAGCGCAAAATAGTCATACGGGGTATGCTAGCAGACATCATGAGTTTTTCAACTACCGGACTCGACACGCTCACGGACGCGGAGGTTCTGGCGCGCTCCCAAAAGGAGCCCGACCTTTTCGCCATTCTCGTCCGCCGCTACGAGCCCGCACTCCTGCGGAGGGCGCGGACGGTACTCAAGAGCCCCGAGGATGCCGAAGAGGCGGTACAAGACGCCTTCACCAAGGCATATCTCTACGCGGATAAGTATCACCCGCAAGAGGGAGCAAGTTTTTCTTCCTGGATGTACACCATTCTCAACCGCGTCGCGTATACGAAGTACCGCGCGAAGAGCATCGAGCGGGGCAGGCGCGCCGAACTGCTCCCGGAACATTATGAGTCACTGCCGGACTCGAGGGCGGAATTCCTCGAGGACCTCTCGATACGGAATGAGGTCCTTGCAGGCCTCGCCAAGCTTCCCGAGACCGCGGCAAGGATACTGCGGCTGCAATTCATCGAGGGAAAGAGCCAAGAAGAGATCGCTGCAAGTGAAGACCTCTCCATCCCCGCCGTGAAGACGCGCATCCATCGCGCCAAGAAGCTTTTCAAACAAGCGTATGATGAACAAAAATATGACTGACCAAACCAATATCGAGCGCATCGTGATGCAGCGCGTGCATCTCATTCGCGCGCTTCGGTTCGCCGTCTCGAGCGGCGCACTCTCTATGCTCGTGTCCGCTCTCGCCCTCTGGGGCATCGGAAGAGAAGTGTGGGTTGCTAACGTACTGCAGAACGCTCCTGCGAATATCCTGGACCTTCCGCAATTCTATCTCGCGGCATTCATGCACACCCGCTTCATTGTGCAGGCGCTCGTAGTCCTCACGGTAGCCGCACTCCTCTATGTCGCCCGCGAAGTCGCGCGCGCCCTCGCCTTCATCTCCGCCGCGAAGGAGACCTAAGCCGCCCGGGGTGCGGAGAAACGACTGATGTCGCCATAGACGCCCTCGAGCAGGTCGAGGTCTTTTTTTGAGTTTGCGAGGAGCTCGATATTCTTATCTTTGAGAGCGACGAGGAGCGCGTTCCCATATACGTCCGGTACGTTGGTGCGATACATGTCACGGAATGCCTCAAAGTCTTTGATGAAGCAGTGCCCGCCCGCACCGCGCCCGTTCTGGTGCACTGGTTCAGTGTGGCTTGTCCCGATGCGCGGGTCGTGTACAAGTGCCTCGCGAACATCGTTCCAGTTGGAGCCCGTTGCGGTTACAACATCGTAGAGCAGATTCATGAATAGCACTTTCGTGAACAAGAAGCAGTTGCCGGCATACTTCACGAATTCAGCATCCCGGGCGGCCATAATTTTCGCGTAGGGTGCATCGGGGAGCACCCCCAACACCGTCTCGGCCTTCTCATGATAGACGGCGTTCATTTCAGGAATGCCGATGATGTTGCGGTTCGGATGCGCCGCATCGTATGCGGCGGTGGATTCTACAAGGAATTCCGGACTATGGAGCACGAAAATGTCTCGGAAAAGTTTCTGCATTTTTTCGGTTGTGCCCGGGAGAATGGTCGATTTTATGACGGCGGTTTTCCCCTTGCCGACGAGCGGGAGTACCGTGCGTATCATCGAATCGTCGAACCCCTCCGGGGTCGTGGGCGTCGGTACGGCGATGAGCACGATGTCGCACGTTGCGATCTTCTCTTTGTTCATCGCATAGGGCTCTTCAAGCGCGTAACGGACCACCTCGTAGCCGCGCGCCTCAAAATCGTTTGCGTAATTCTTTCCGATCCACCCTTGGCCGATACATCCGATTTTCATTTCAGTATAGATACACAACGGAATACACGGCCTCGAGGTTACAGATATCACCCTTCGGCGAGCTTTGATTTGATTTGTTTGAGGAGTTCTATGGAGATGTTCTTGTTGTCGGCAAGGAACTTGCGCGAGGCGTCATAGCCGACGCCGAGTTTCGTATCACCCATTTTGTAGGTAGCGCCGGACTTCGCTACGAGGTCGAATTTTTCGCCGAGCGCGATAAGCTCGCCCTCGCGGCTGATGCCCTCGTTGTAGAGCAGGTCGAACTCGGTCGTCTTGAAGGGTGCAGCCACCTTGTTCTTCACCACCTTCACCCGCACGCGCCCGCCCACGACCTCCTCACCCTTCTTTATTGAGGCGATACGGCGAATATCAAGCCGTACCGAGGTGTAGAACTTCAGCGCCTTGCCGCCCGGCGTCGTCTCCGGATTGCCGAACATGACGCCGATCTGCATCCGTATCTGATTGATGAAAATGACGATAGTCTTACTGCGCGAAACGATAGCGGTGAGCTTCCGGAGCGCCTGGCTCATCAGTCGTGCCTGCTTACCGACATGCTGCTGGCCCATCTCGCCCTCGATCTCGTCCTTAGGCGTAAGGGCGGCGACCGAATCGATGACGATGACGTCGACGTTCCCGCTGCGCACCAGCGACTCGACGATATCGAGCGCCTGTTCGCCCGTGTCCGGCTGGCTGATGAGCAACTCCTGGAGCTTCACGCCGATACGGCGCGCGTATTCCGGGTCGAGCGCGTGTTCGGCGTCGACGAAGGCCGCGATGCCGCCTAGCTTCTGCGCCTGTGCGACCGTATGGAGCGCGAGCGTTGTCTTACCGGAGGATTCCGGTCCGAATATCTCGATGATACGTCCGCGGGGAAGACCGCCCACACCAAGCGCCGCGTCGAGCCCGATGGAGCCCGTCGGTATGACCGGAATCTTCTGCGGCGCGCCTGCGCCGTAGGTGGTGATGGCCTCATCACCGAACTTGGTGCGGATTTCCTTCAACGCCTGTTCGATCGACTTCTGTCGCTCACTTTTATCCGCACTTGTCGCGGTGACGGTCTTCAATACTTTTTCTTTTTTTGGTTTTCCGAATGCCATATGAATACAGAGGTAAGTGGTAAGGGTACGTGCGAGAAAATCAGGGAACGAAGACGGAGCGAGTCGCAGTCACCGACCTACCGAAGCGGTCGGTGGCGACGAAGGTAAGTATAGAGCCTCCGCGCGGCAGCGGAAGCGTTGTTGAAAAACTCCCATCTTCCTCGTGGAGAAGACCGGCGCCGTCAAGGGTGAGCGCAGCGGCGCGCGCAGCCTTTCCCCGCACGCTCACGACGCCGCTTGGGAACGGCGCGTGATCACGGGGAGACTCAATGGTCAGGGAAGGGCCCTCAATGAGCGGCCATGCCTCTATAAGCCCGTATCCAGCGAAGACGATGAGAACGGCGCTGATGACATAGGTAGTCATATCTCCGTATCAGAAGGAATCCTCCCTTTCCTCCGGCTCGCCGACCGATGTCGCGGGCGCACCCCGGGTGAGGATCTCGCGTGGCTTGCTGCCGTCAGCGGGCCCGATGATGCCGTGTGCTTCAAGCACATCCATAAGCCGCGCGGCGCGCGAGTAACCGATCTTCAGTTTACGTTGCAGATAGGAGGTAGAGGCACGACCGACCTCCTCAACCGCGCCGCGCGCCGCTTCATAGAGGTCATCGTCAATATCATCGTCGCCGAAATCGCCGTTCACCAGACCGATGACATCATTCGGCTCGCTGCTCCCGTTGCCGTTACCGAAGTCGATCGAGGAGAGGTCGCCCGCATTGTGGCCCTTGATGTACTGTACGACCTTCCGAACCTCGCCCTCACTGATGAATGCCGTTTGGATGCGCACCGGCTTCTGCATATCACTCGACAGATAGAGCATATCGCCCGCGCCGAGCAGGGTCTCTGCTCCCGCGCCGTCAAGGATAGTCCGAGAATCTATCTGGGACGCGACTTGGAGCGCCATGCGTGTCGGTACGTTCGCCTTGATGAGGCCGGTGATGACGTTCACCGAGGGGCGCTGCGTGGAAAGGACGAGATGAATACCGGTCGCACGCGACATCTGCGCGAGCCGGACGATAGAGGCCTCAAGCTCCCGCGGATAGCTGTGCATGATGTCCGCGAGCTCGTCGATGACGATGACGATGAAGGGAAGCGCCTCGGGCATATCTGCCGCGCGCCGCGCCTTCGCCGGTTCGAAGACGGTGGCGTGATAGGAGTCGATATCGCGCACATGCTCGGCCTCGAGGATATTGTACCGGCGTTCCATCTCCTTGGCCGCCCACTTCAAGGACAGAATGGTCTTCTTCGGGTCGGTAATGACGGGAGTGAGGAGGTGGGGAATGCCGTTGTAGGCGGTGAGTTCCACGCGCTTCGGGTCGACCATAATGAAGCGCAATTGGTTCGGGCCGTTCCGATAGAGAAGCGAGGTGATGAGCGCATGGATGGCGACCGACTTCCCGGACCCGGTGGCCCCTGCGACGAGTGCGTGCGGCATCTTCGCGATATTCACGTAGTGCGGCGTGCCAGTGATGTCGCGGCCGAGGGCGGCGAGCAGGGGTTTACTATTGTGCGACCATTCGGGCGCCGACAAGAGTCCGCCGAGGCCGACGGTCGCCTTCGTCGTATTCGGAACCTCGATGCCGACCAGCGACTTACCCGGGATGGGAGCCTCGATGCGCACTGGATGCGCCGCGAGCGCGAGTTCGAGATTATTCGCGAGCGAGATGATCTTTGAGAGACGGACGCCCTCGGCCGGCTTGACCGCATAGCGGGTGACGGTCGGGCCTACCGAGACTTCGTCCATCTCGAGGTGGATGCCGAAGTTCTGGAACGTGCGCTTGATGATGTTCGCATTGGCCTTGATATCGCCCACACCGGGACGGCCGCGGTCAACGCTCAATATTGAGAGCGGGGGAGCCTCGTACTCGGCATCGAAGTTTGCAATACCCGGACCGGTTCGTGAGCCTGTGCCTCGATTGAAGACGGTCACTACTGGCTCATACTCGGGCTGTACGGGCGGCGTATCAGCTTCTTCTGGCTCATAGGCTCCGCCCTCGGTCTCGGGGACGCCGACGACATCCTCAAACTCCAGGGCGGATTCTTCTTCGCTATCCCGGCGCGAGCGCAGACGTTCCCAGAGCACGGACACATTCTCGCCGAGAAGCGCCCCGAGCGCTTCCAGGTCGCTGACGATCGCGATGCCGAGGGCGATGGTCGCGATGAGGAGCACAAATGCACCCCAGAAGCCGAAGAAACCGGCAAGCGCGTCTCCGGACCACACCCCGACATCCCCGCCGAGGCGCGTATCGGGGAAGAGGCCGGCGAAGGACAGAACGGACGCAACGATGAGCAACAGACCAGAAGAGGTTAAGGGGGCGAGTGTCGGGCGGCCGAATCCCGCATACAGACCGACAGCGACCAAAACGATAGGGAGAAGAAAAGCACCGATACCGACGATCGCATAGCTTGCGGTAAAGACCGAGGTGCCCACAGGCCCCGCCGCCCCGAAGAAGGCGAGTACCAACAGAACCCCCGCTGCGAGCAGTACGATAGCGGAAGCGTAGCGGATGAGCGTGTCATACTCCTTCACCTCTTCTTCGCGCGTTCTCCCGCCTCTCCGGGCCCCGCTGCCGTTTTTGCGACTCATAATGTGTGCATTGTACCACTAAGGACGCTTGCCCCGTACCAATTCCGCTGTTCTTTAACAGCAGGCGTCCTTTCGTACCGCACAGATGTCGGTTGCAAGGGAATTGGTGCGGGGTATACTGTCCGATACGATATGGGACACGGATGATTTTATATGAGACACAACACAGAGGTCAGTAAAATGCAAAATGGCGACAGAGACGCTCGTAATGGAGATTTTGTCTTAGAAAAAAGCATATTTAACAACATATTCGAAAAGGACATACGAAGGGTTTTCATCTACAAGAAGGCAGAACGGCTCGCAAAAGCTATTCACCTCATCGCACCCGCCTTCGCCGAATCGGCGTCGCTTCGGAATCGCGTCGACGCCATCGCTATCGGACTCATCGATGCGGCGATCTTGCCGCTTGCGGCCTCTCGGACCGCACTTTCCCGCGAATTGCTCGCGCTCTCAAGTGTGCTCTCGATGGCGCGTACCGGCGGCCTTCTCTCGGGCATGAATGCCGAGCTCATTACACGCGAGGCCCATATATTGCTT
>Ga0209542_10014484_pt1 | contig 13420 bp, 17 predicted proteins | sample RifCSPhighO2_01_FD_184028 | JGI IMG/M metagenome (GOLD analysis project Ga0209542, IMG submission 184028) | Soil microbial communities from Rifle, Colorado - Rifle CSP2_plank highO2_0.1 (SPAdes) (version 2) | ecosystem: Environmental > Terrestrial > Deep subsurface > Rock core/Sediment ... | reverse complement strand
TTATCAACTCTCCTTTACAGTTCTTGAAGAAACAGCAATATAAAAATATTGTTATTGATTTATTTGGGTTAAGTTTAAAACCCTATCTTGCTTTTTGTGCATATGGACAAGGATTCAAAAATAAACTCTTCAAGACTTCAAAAATCAAAGATTTTTGATAGTGCTCAAGAACCCGAGCACGTCTTGTGCTTTAGCGCAGGGTTCTTGAGACTATGGAATGTATGCCCAGCATGCGGCGAGTGGTGGAACATTGATATAAAGATTTGCCCTGACTGCAAAGAAAGCGGGAAAAATGTAGAATTAATAGCTAAATGCGCAAATTGCGGAAAGACGGCTAATGAGTGCGAGTGGAATACAAACTAAATTGATTTTTTTTACAGCGTTTTCCATGACTTCAAAAGTTCTTTTTTCTGTATCTATTTTTGCCTTGACGCCTATTGGCAAGGTGATATTTTTGCATACATGCCCAAAATCAACATTATAAATTATAGGAAATTTATAATCTTTTGTTATATCTAAAACCACCTTCTTAATTGTCATGTTCTTATATGGGGGGCAGTCAAAAAGATTTCCTATAGCCATTCCTTTTATCTTGTCAAACACCCCGCATAATTTGAGGTTCATCAGCATTCTGCTTATTTCTGAAGCATCCTCGTCTAACTCTTCCCAGAAAAGTATTTTGTTCTTGTAATCTGGCATAAATTTTGTTCCATTTAGGTTTTCTAGACATCTGAGATTCCCGCCAATCAATCTGCCTGCACCCCTGCCTTTTTTAATAACCTCAAAATCTTTTATTTTTTCCTTATACCCTGGATTTGTCAAAGCTTCAAGCATATATTTTATGTTAGCGCATCTCTTTAAGTTATGCTTTTTAAAATCACAGTGATAAATTCCTGAGATTATGTTAGGGCCATGAAATGTAATTAATCCTGTTTTCTCATGTATAGAGGTTGTTAGATAGGTAATATCACTCATGCCTATGAATATTTTTGGGTTCTTTTTAATCATATCAAAATTAATCAAAGGAAGCAGCCTGTTAGCGCCAGAGCCTCCGGCGGCACAGAATATTGCCTTTATCTGCTTGTCTTTGAACATTGCATGTATATCGCCCGCTCTTTTTTCATCATTGCCTGCCATAAACCCGTATTTAGAATAAACATGCTTGCCTAACTTGACATTAAATCCCAATTTGTTCAGAAGTTTGATGCTGGGATGCACAAATCTTTTTGTTAGTGAAAATGATGGAGATATTACTCCTATTGTATCACCCCAAACTAACCTTTTTGGTTTTATCATTTTTTTTGATTTCCCCAGTCTCTTTTAAGCGCTATTTTCTTATCCTGGCTCTATGTATGTGAATTCCTTGCCTTCGTAGTTTTTCAGTTTTATGCTGCTGCCCTCTTCCTTGACAACATAATTCGGCGTTATTGGGATTTTTCCCCCGCCGCCTGGCGCGTCTATGACAAAATGAGGAACGCACATGCCTGATGTAAATCCCCTTAAGCTTTTTATAACATCAATGCCTTCATTGACTTTTGTCCTGAAATGGTTTGTGCCTTTGGTTAAGTCTGCCTGGTAAATATAGTATGGCTTAACCCTTATTGCCAGGAGCTTCTGCACCAGCTTTTTCATAATAGCAGGGTTGTCATTAATGCCTTTCAGCAAAACACTCTGGTTTCCAAGCGGAATGCCTGCGTCTGCAAGCATCTCGCAAGCGCGCTTGCTTATAGGTGTAATTTCATTTGGGTGGTTGAAATGCGTGTTTATGTATATAGGATGGTATTTTTTCAGCATTGCGCACAGCTCTTGCGTAATTCTTTGCGGAAGAGTGCATGGTACCCTCGTGCCTATTCTTATGATTTCAACATGCCTGATTTCCCTTATGCTCTTGATGATGAATTCAAGCTCGCTGTCATCAAGAAGAAGTGGATCGCCTCCGGATAGGAGAACATCCCTTATCTCTTTATGCTCTTTGATGTACTCAATGCCTTTCAGGATGTCTTCCCTGCTCATTGTTTTGTAAGGCATGCCAACTTTTCTTTTTCTTGTGCAGAAACGGCAGTACATGGCACACCTGTTTGACACAAGAAGCAAAACCCTGTCAGGATACCTGTGCGTCAGTCCGGGAACGGGACTGTCAGTTTCCTCATGCAATGGGTCTTCCATGCCAAAATCATCCTCTATCTCCTTAATATCCGGAATGCACTGGTTCCATATTGCATCATCCTGCTTTTTTATCAGGCTTAAATAGTAAGGGTTAATGCTCATGGGGTATTTTTTAACCACCTTTTCAATATCTTCTGCATTGATGCTTACCTTATCCTTAAAGATAGCGCAAAGCTGCTCCTCATTCACAATGCTTTTTTTAAGGATGTCTTTCCATAATGGGATTATAACCTCCTGCTTAAGCTTTTGCTTGAATACCTGCTGCCCCGACTGCTTAATTTCCTGCTTGTTCATTGTTTTCTCCCCTGCCTTTTGGCAGCGCATGTTATGATTTTGTCAAGAAGCTGGGAATATGTCATGCCTGCTGCATAAGCGCTTCTTGGAAACCAGTATGTCGGGTCTATGCCTGGTGTAGGGTTCAATTCAAGAATGTAAGGAACTCCATTCCTGTATATCATGTCAATCCTGCAGAAATCCTTGCAGTTTAGCGCATTGTACGCGCCCTTTACAGCATTGTTCAGCTTTTCAGCCATCTCCTTTGAAATTTTTGCAGGGCATATTGAGGTTGATGAAGGGGTTACCTTTACCCTCTTGCCCCATTTTTTAAGCAGAGGAATTACCGGGTCGTCAGGATTCCACAAATCTGTCCTGGTGTCTTTTTCAAACACAACCTCTATTATCGGGAGGGTTTCAGGAGGATTTCCTACGAGCGGAATTGTAAACTCCCTTCCTTCTATGAACTCCTCAATCAGGACAGGCTCTTTGTAAACACTAATCAGGTGCTTAAGCTTTTTTCTTAGTGCATGCTCGTTCTCAACAACAGATTCCTTGTCAAGCCCCATCTGGGAGCCCTCATGGACAAGCTTTAGTATTATTGGATAGCTTAAATTCTTGCTAATCTTCTCGCTTGCGCTTTCAACAACCTGAAATCTTGGAGTGGAGATGCCATGCTGAATCATTATTCTTTTTGCCATTGACTTATCTAAGCATAAATCCTGCGTAAGGGCGTCAGAGCCGGCGCACGGGATATTCAGCATCTCAAGCATTCCAGGAATTTGCGACCTTCTTGACATTCCATGAACACCTTCTGCGACATTGAAAACAACATCTATCTTTTTGCTCATTTTTTTCAGATTAAGAAATGCATTCTTGTCCGCCTCTATCAAAATCACTTTGTGCCCTGCATCTTCAAATGCCTTTTTCTCAGCAGCTATTGTTTCCCTGCTGTCAAGCTCTGCGAGCACATCAAGCGGCTTGCCGCCTTTTATCAGCTCTTTTCTTATCAGGTTGTAAAGTATTGCAACGTTCATTTTTTATTTAGTATTTATTCTTTTTAGTGAGGTGTTAAGCATCATGCTTATCAGCCTGTCATAAGCAATTCCATTTGTTCTGGCAATCTTTGGAAAGAATGAGATATGCTCCATGCTTGGGCTTAGCCCGGGCAGGGGATTAATTTCAAGAACATAGGGATTGCCTTTTTTGTCGCATCGGATATCAACACGGCTAAAGTCCCTGCACTGGAGAACAGTGTGGGTTTTTAGCGCAATTTCACATATTTTTTTCTGCAATTCCTTTGAAATCCTCGGCTTTCCCGAGTATTCATCATCATATTTCACGCCCTTTGCCTCATAGCTCAGGATATCAAAATGCTGTGGATATCTGTCAAAATAAATCTCTATGATGCCGAGAATTCTCGGAGGGTTTCCGATTATCCCCACAGTAAGTTCTTTTCCTGTTAAAAACTCCTCAATCAGGACAGGCTCTTTGTAATTCAGGAACAGCTTTTTTAAGACAGTTGCAAGCTCCTTGTGGTTATTTACAATGTTCTTTTCTGACAGTCCCATTGAAGAGCCCTCGTACAAAAGCTTCAGTATAAGGGGATATTTCAGTTTTTTGCTTATTTTGTCCTTTATAGTGCTGATAACCTGATATTTGGGCGTAGGAATTTTATGGTACTGGAGGATTTCTTTTGTTTTTGCCTTGTCGAGGCACAGGGAAAGAGCAAGAGGAGCAGAGCCGGTGTAAGGCAATTCAAGCATCTCAAGCATCAGCGGGATGTGAGCTTCGCGGTTTCTTCCATGCATGCCCTCAGCAATATTGAGTACCATATCTGGCTTTTTTTTCATGAATTTTTCATAGCAGTTTTCATCTGCCTCAACCAGAATTACTTTTTTAATCTTACTGCCCTTATTTTTTAAGATTGAACTTCTGATTGCGCTGATAGTTTTCAGGCTGTCAAACTCTGCATAAACATCTTTTGGCTTTCCTTTTGGAACAGCCTTATTTTTGCTGTTATAAGCAATAGCTATCTCAGAAATCATTCTTGATGGTGTATTTTAGAATTCTTCTACCTCTTTTCCACTTATTTTTGAGAAAATTATTTTATTTAACATAAATTAATATGTCAAGAACACTTGATAAAACTCCATCCTTTAGGATGGAGCTGTGTTCTTGAGCATCCTAAAAACAAGTGCCCTTGCAAACCACACCTTAAAAGGTGTGGTGGCACATTGTTTTTTTGATTAAAAACTTAGTAAGATTATGCATAACTTATATTTAAATGTTACTACTTTTTTTGATGTGCAAGATTTTTTGTTTTTTCCATGAAAATTGCCCCTCAATTTTATCGACGATAAACTTGCAGGCAGAAGGAAGATATTTCTGGAGCACAGATAAATATTAATAATTCTATTTCCTTGCAAATTATGGAAAAAGATTACAAAAGCGGCTTGGACGCAGGTTTTGATTACAGGTTATGCGCAGCATGCAAGGGGAGGGGATACTGCAAGAGAAAATGCATTATCCTTGAGAAATTTTCTAACAGCATGCCGCATAGGAAAATACATTTTTCAGGCAGCTCTCCGCCAGAGGTTTTTGTAGGTAGGCATGATTACCCAAATGTGTTTGCAGGAATACTTGCGCCGCAGGAGCGCGGCAGCACAGAGCAGTACAGCATGCCTGAAATCTGGCATAAGAACAGCATGGGCATTCAGGAAATACTCGCATACAGGGGCAGCCTCATATACTCAAGATTCAGGAACAATGTAAATGACGCAAGGGCAGAGAAAAGGTTTTTGCCTGTTATGCAGGAGATTGCAATGTCAAACAGGGCAGTTTCAGCAGAGTTTTTTCTTAAAAAGCCAGCGCATTTTGAGATGCATCTTGACAGGCATGTTCCAATAATAGGAAATCCTGCCCCCCTAAGGCATGTTTCGCTTGAGGAAAACCCCCATATTGAGAAGAAGGTGGATTATCTTGCAGGCGATGATGAGATAAAGGCAAGCGAGGCAATAAAGGAGCTTTATTCCTCGGATATTGAGATAAGCAGCATAATCAAGATTTTGAGCGCAGGGCTGCTTGGAATCAGGATGCAGAGAAGGCTTGTCCCGACAAGATGGAGCGTAACTGCAACTGATGACACCCTTTCAAAGTTTCTGCTTGAGAAAGTAAGGGATTACAAGGAGACAGGTGAAATCATGCTTTTTCATTCAGAATACCTTGGAAATCATTATGAGTTTCTGCTCCTGCCTGGCAAATTTTCATTTGAGGTGATAGAGGCAAAGATGGCTGGAAGCGTATGGAATCCCGGCCCTTTCTCGCCTCTTTATCTGGCGCAGGATTATGAAGGGTTTAACGGAAGAAAGGCATACGCTGACAGCGTGACAGGGGCATATTATGCTAATCGCCTTGCCTTGTGCGAGTATCTTGAAAGCGTGCAGAGGCAGGCATCCTGCTTTGTCATGAGGGAATGCAGGCCTGAATACTGGGCGCCCTGCGGTGTCGGCATTTTGAGAGAGGCAAGCAGGCAGGCATTCAAAAACAAGCCGGATATATTTTCAACATTGCAGGATGCGTTGTCAGCAGCGCAGGGAAGAATGAAGATTAACATTTCAGTTTTCAGGGAAAAATCATGGCTTCTTAAGGAGCATGGAAAGCAGAAGAGGCTGAATGAGTGGATGGGCTGAATTTTCTTTTATTTGTTTTTACCTGAAAAAGAAAATTGCCACTGTTTCTATTATTGCTGCTATGAGCAGTAGGGGCAGAATGATGAACAGGAAAATTCTTAATGAGCTTTCAAGGCAATACAGGAAATCTTCCTTTTTGTTTTTTGTGAAAACAAACATGCCGAATCTTGCGCCAACTGCCATTGCAATTACAAGCGCAGGAAGCTCAAAGATGCCATGTGGAATAAGCTTCAGGAGTATTCCATAGCCAGAGGCATCAACTGCCCTTCCTGCAACAAACCCTGTAAAATATCCATTAAAGAGTGTTATTACAACCGGAAAGATGCCTAAAACTATGCCAAGGAGCATGCCGAAAAAGATGTTTGTAATATTATTCTGAAAGATAAAGACAAAAAGCTGAAGAGGATTCATGCCTTCTGTTTTCTCAATAAGCTCTTTAATTGCATTAAGCATCAAATCGGGGGCAAAGGGTGGGCTTAACAGCCCTGCAAGGGCGGAAAGGATGAAGATTAGTGCTATTGTTATGATATATGCCTTTGATTTCTTCAAAAAGGCAAATGCTTTTCTATAATTGCTTTTAAGAAATCCTTCCTGCCCTGATTTTTTTTTGTTTGTTCTTTTAAGCATTTTTATTATGTCAAGAACACTTGATAAAACTCCATCCTTTAGGATGGAGTTGTGTTCTTGAGCATCCTAAAAACAAGGGGCTTTACAAACCACACACTTTAGTGTGTGGTGCCCCATTGTTTTTTTGATTGTTTTAATTTATTCATCTGAAATACCTGTTCAGCAGCTTAACCTTTCTCTTGTATTTATACCTGAGATAAAAGCCATACAACAATCCAGCAACCAGCCCCCCAACATGCGCAGAATTGCCTATAGGCAGGTCAATGAAAAGCGCGATAACTGAGAGGGGAACTATTGCAACAATCGGCAGAAGCCACATAGGAAGCTCCAGAGGAACTGAGATTTTTCTTATCCTTAAATTAAAAGAAAAGATTGCGAATATCATTATGATTATGAGTATGTTTGCTATGATGTTTATCGGGCCAAGCACTGTTGAGGCAAGAGAAGATGGAACAAGCGCCTGCGCCACTGCCTGAATAACTATGACAATCAAAGGGCCCGCTATAAGGTAGATTTTGCTGTTCGGGACTAAAACTGCCAGGACGCCGAGCAGCCCGAACAACGCCCCGCTTGCCCCAACCCCACTGATTTCTGTATTTTGAAATATCAGGGCAGAAAGGACAAAGAATATTCCGCCAAGAATTCCTGATAGGATATACAGCCAGAAAAATCTTTTTCTTCCGATTATTTTTTCAAGAAAGTTGCCTATGAAAAATAGGGAGAACATATTCACAAACAGGTGCAATAAGCCAGCATGCATAAACATGCTCGTTATAATTGTCCAAAGGCTTTTTGCCTTCAGGATTAAGGATGGCTTGAGAAAGATATAATCTGCAAGCGAGCTGTTTAAAGAAATGATAACAAGAAAAATAAAGAAGGCGATTATATTCGCTGCCACTATCTTGTTTGTCATGCTTATGTTAAAAAGGCCAGCCCTTCGCGGGCTGTAGAATTTTTTGCTTCTTCCCATCATTTTTGTTTTTGCCTGCTGATTATGCTCTCTTTTTTATTTTCTTACCCTTCTCTATCTCTTTTTTGATATGCTTTCCTTTCTCCGCTTTTGCCTTATCCCTTTTTCTTTTCATTCTCGCTTTCCTAAGCCTGTCCCCTTTCTCCTTCTTGCTTTTTATTTCTCCTCTTTCCCTTTCTTTCTCATGCTCTTTCCCTCTTCTTTCAAGCTCCTCATTAACAACTTTCATCTGCTGCGCAAACTTATTGATTTTTCTGTTTACATCATCAATGACTTTTCTGTCAGCATTAAGCTCAAGCAGCTGGCCGCACTCCCTGCACGCAAAGTCAGTCAGAAGCGCATTTTCTTCAGTCATCTCAATATTGCAGCTCTTGCAGATGTAAAATCTCTTGTTTTCCCTGCTTTTTAATATGCTTTTCAGGTGCTCTGTGTCTTTAAGCAGAACCTGTTTCATGAATAAGAGCGCCCTGCCAATCTCAAATGTCCAGAAGTATGTGTACCATCCTTTTTTCTTGTCTTTTTTTCTCGTAGATGAAACAATTCCCCTGTCAGAAAATTTGTAAAGAAGATTTCTTGTCTGGTTGATTGTCAGGCTCAGCTTTTTGGCTATTATAAACTCATTAATATTCTTCTTTTTTAGCAGTATTACTATCAGGTCTACTGCCGGCTTTCCCATTGTTTCTTCAGCAATCTTTTTTAGAAGTTCTATATGCATGGTATGCTTTTTAGAAATAGCCTGAATAAATACTTTTCGCTTTTATTTTTACTACTTTATAATTTAAATAAAGGTATTTATAGTACGATTTTTGAATATGATTATGGGCTTGTTTGGAAGAAAAGAAGTGAATAAAAGAGTTAGTGAGTTGCCGGAATTGCCGCCTTTGCCGGAATTGCCGTCTCTGCCGGAGATGCCAACTTCAAAATTGAATGAGTCCCTGCCGTCAAGCCTTCCTATTCTGCCGTCATTTCCAAGTTCACTAAGCGCAGAGAGATTCAGCCAGGCAGCGATTAAGCAGGCAGTCAGCGAGCCAGAGGAAGCAGAAGAAAGCGAGGATAACAGGAGCAGCTGGGAGATGGGAAAGGGTATTAAAGAAATGCCAAGGACGCTTGAAATAACAGGATTTTCTGAGGTAAAGCAGGGAAAAAAGACAGCAAAGGCAGAGCCGTTGTTTGTAAGGATAGATAAGTTTGAAGACGCATTAAATGATTTCACAAGCATAAAGAAAAAAGTAACAGAGATAGAGAGGACATTAAGAGACATAAAGGATGTTAAAACAAGAGAAGAGGCAGAGCTGACAGCGTGGGAAAGGGAGATAGAGGCGCTTAAGGCAAGGATAGACGGCATTGACCGAGGAATATTTGAGAAGGTTTAGCAAAATCAGGAAAATGGGGCAAAAAACTGGCTGTGGAAGCCATTAGCTATATTTTAAATTAACTAACAGCATATCTTTTATTTATGACAATTAAAACTGCAGTTCATGTTCAGATAGATTACAATGACGCTATTTCTGCAAAGAGAAATGTGCTTGGCTGCAAGGTGAGCCTTTTAGAGGTGCTTCAGCACATAAAGAATTACAAGAGGGTGAGAAAAGAGGAGATGCTGTTAAAATCTAGGCTGAAAAGCCAGCTTAATGATTTTGTTATCGAGATAGGGCGGGTTGAGCAGGAGCTGCCTTCGCTTAAGGAGGAAGGCAGCATTAAGCTGCTAAAAGAGGCTATCAGGACAGAAAAAATGCCTGCAGGCATGGCAAAAGGGGAAAAGACAAAAAGCTTGAGCATAGACAGGGAGATAAGCGATATAAAAAGGCAGCTTGAGATGCTTGAGTGAGTGCAGGGGGTATGTTTTTTGATTTACCACAAGCCGCCATCAAGGTTTAAGCCGTAGATGTTCACATATGTACCTATACTATCCCGTATCTGGTAATCTGAAGGGGTTGGGTCATTTTCTCCGCTTATACATAAATATTTTGTTCCTGGCCCAACTGCGTTGAAAACCCATTTGTTTTCCATGTTTTTTTCTTCTTCGCCCCTGACTGGTCTGCTGAACACAAGCCTGCCGCCCTCTGCAGGCGAGAGCTCCCAGACAACTTTTTTTTCACTGCGCTTTTTTAGTTTTGAATAAGCTATAGTGGAAAAAGAATCCTTTGTCTCTTCGGCAAAAAGGTTGCAGGGCTTATAGCCCCCTATTTTCTTTCCTTTAGCCCATTTAGGCACTTCTGTGTAAACTGTGCGAAGCATGATGGTGTAAGTGATTTTATAGTTGGGGTCTGTAGCCTTTATATACTGCCCGACTGCCTCAAAAGGTGATATAGCTTTGTTTTCTGGGGGGTAGAATGCTTCTCTTAGAGGAAAAATCAACATCTCCCCCGGAATTTCCCTTGAAGTATACATGCCATTCATTTTTGGCTGTATGTCAACCCAGCCAGACCATACCTTAATTGTCTTGGGCTTATTCTCTGATTTTGTTTTTGCTTCTTCTGCAGATAGGTTTTGGCAGAAAAATGAATTAAAAAGAACAGCCCCGCTTAAAACAACTGCTTCCAATCCTTTAACAAAATTCTTTAGCGGCATTTTACTTTTTGACTTTGACAGGGCCAAGAGAATAATCTGAAGGCAGGGGGTCGCCTTTGTTGCCTATGTTAATATAATGCGCTCCAGGGCTTTCAGCATTGAAATACCACTCGCTTGACACCTCAATAGTTTTCTTGTCGAGAAAAAGCCATTTTTTCTCTATTATCTTTCCAAAAACAAGCCTGCCGCCCTCTGCAGGCGAGAGCTCCCATGAAATTTCATCTTCAGTCTGGCTTATCAGCCTTGAATTGGCAAATGCGGCGAAGTCATTATTATGAAACATGTCATATTTCTCTTTTACGCCTGGCTTGCTTGAGCCTCCTAATTTTCTGGTGCATACAACCTTCGCATCCGGATTTTTGACTATTAGGTATATCCCATAGATGTCATCAAAAGGCGCGTAACAACTTTTTTTCTTGTCCCACATACCGGCTATCTCAAAATCGCATTCTAACTCCTGGCTTATGCCAACTGCAATGCTTGTTTCTGCAGTTCTTTCCGAGCGCTCTCTCCCAGAGCTGAAGTTGGATGCAGGATGTTTCTTAGAATCCAGGTATTCGGTGTGCTCATCTGCAGATGATTTTATGCCTGGAAAGCCAAAGGCAATTGAGCCAGCCAGTAAAATCTCCAGCCCTAGTTTGCACGCCCTTTTCATATTTACTCTTTGAATTTTGAGTTTAAATAATTATTTGTGCTGAATTGATTGTTTTCTATTATGCGGGCATTACAGCATATAGCCTGGAATGTCTTAGGCAGGTGGTTCTTGATATATTTAAATACCCTGCTGCAATGCCATTATATGAAAGGCAAAAATAGGGTATTCAGATGGTATCTCCTTATTTCAATTATTTACTCTTTGATTTCCATTCTCGGCGGCTTGGCTATTATCTTTTTTAAAATATCTCCTATCGCGCTGGTTATTATTGCAGTTTTGCTGTCCCCATTGATTTTAGGAATATTTATTTTTAATATTGTAATGCTAATCGTATTCATAACTGGAAAGATAGAAAAAATAGCATGGCTGCTGTCGGGGCTGTATATTTTTGACTTTATATTCTCAGCCATAGTGGGATTAATCTTGTTTGGAATGTTTGGAGAAAATGCAGGCCAAAATGTGGCAGGCAATATACTCGGGATGATTTTTCCGGTTGTAACACTAATAATTGCAGTTAAGCTAATCAAAAGGCGCTGATTTGCGAGTTATAGAAACCTTTTTAAATATCTTTCTTTATAATAAATCATGAATAAATGGCTTGAGATTTTGGTTGGATTGGTACTGTTAGTAGGAACAATCCTGCTTGTTTGGTATTCAGCAGGATGGGGAAGCTTTTGGAATTTCAGGCATGCAGCATGGGAGTTCCTTAAAGGCGGGCTAGCATGGCTTGTTGCGCTGATAGGGATATTGTTCTTAATGCTTGGAATAAGCGATTTGAGAGATTAATCCAGCCAAGAATTTTGTGTTAGTGCATGGCAGCCAGTAGATTGAATTATGAAGAATTCTAGCGGGATATTCCTTAATCAAGAATGTATGGCTTTATGCACGCGCCTATTTTCTCTTTTCTTTCTCTTTGATTAGCTTTGTCTCTGCTTCCTTTATCCTGATTTTTTCTTCCAGGTTAAGCTTTTCAAGCAGCTCTTTATAGCGGTTTCTTATTGTGACTTCTGTTATGCCCGCAACATCAGCAACCTCTCTCTGCGTTTTCTTTTCATTATTAAGCAGGGCTGCGACATACAAAGCTGCGGCAGCAATTCCCGCAGGCCCCCTGCCGCTTGTCAGTTCAGATGACTCTGCCCTTTTTAGCGTCTTAATTGCATCGTTCTGCGTTTTTGGCGACAGGTGAAGTATAGAGGCAAATCTTGCAATATAATCCTTTGGGGCGCTTGGCGTAACCTTTATGTTAAGCTTTCTTATAATAAACCTGTATGTCCTTCCTATTTCTTTTCTCTCAACGTCAGATGCATTTGCAATTTCGTCAAGCGTTCTTGGGATGTTGTAGCTTCTGCATGCAGAGTATATGCAGGCAGCAATGACGCTCTCCATGCTTCTGCCCCTGACTAATCCTCTTTGCAGGACAAAATTATAGATACGCGAAGCTTCATCCCTTACAACTGTCGGAAGATTCAGGAAAGAAGCCACCCTTCTAAGCTCAGACATTGCCAGCCTGAGGTTTCTTTCTATGCTTGTTGAAACTCTCTCCTGCCATTTTTTTAACCTGAGAAACTTTCTTGTCTGCCCTGACTCAAGCTTGTATATATCAGAAATCTCCCCAACATTTGTTGTCAGGCCCTTGTCAAATTTCTGCATGTCTATCGGAGCGCCGCCTCTGCCTCTTTTCTTGCCTTCTTCGGTCTGGCCCCTCATTTCCTGGCCAGTGTCAACCATTTTCTCCTCAACAAGAAGCCCGCAGTCCCTGCATATAACCTCTCCGCGCTGCTCGTCATACTCTAAGCTTATGCTGTTGCACTCAGGGCATCTTTTAATGTTTTCCATTTTTAGATTTTGATTGTCTTTTTGTGACTTTTTAGTTTTTGAATCATCTGGGCGGTTTTGGGTATAATAGAAAGGTTTATAAATCTTTCTATGAATTTTCCTTTATAAACCTTTCGGTAAGAAAAAAATTTCATTCAGGGAATCAGGTTTTTGCCGGAGCTTAATCAATCTTCACAGCCTGGACATTTCCTTCCTGGCTTGGGCGGTTTGTAATTCGCGCTTTTCCGGCGTCTGTCTCTATAATTGTGCCTTTTGTAAGGACATTTTGCCTTGCAAGAAACCTGTCTGAAGGGGTTTCAAGAACATTTTTTATTTTTGCAGTTTTTGACTTGCCTGTTTTCATATCAATAATACTTACAATATCTGCTGAAAGCAATACCAGCTTTTCATGCCCGCCCCTTACTCTAAGTATCTTTGCCCTTTTCTTGCCAAGTTTTACCACCCTCGGCAGGCCTTTTCTTTCACAAAGCTTTTTCTTTCTCTGCTTCTTGTATTTTCCGCCTGAAATTTTTCTTCCTAGTTTCATCTTAAAATTATATCTTGTTTTCTTGATTTTTATATCTGCAGAAGCTTTAAATATGTTTCTAAAGCGCCTTGCACTTCAGAAAGGTTTAAAAACTTTCCAAAATG